>VTLG01002148.1_pt1 | contig 133578 bp, 170 predicted proteins | sample 4694571 | NCBI WGS metagenome assembly VTLG01 (sample SAMN12604809, study PRJNA352737) | marine metagenome | biome: ENVO:00000447; feature: ENVO:00000209|ENVO:00000569|ENVO:01000036; material: ENVO:00002151; isolation source: viral sequences binned using virsorter ... | reverse complement strand
ATAACGTGCGTCTGGTGTTGATTCATTCTCTATTACAGCTATGTCGTAGTCTGAGATGCGTGTCATGATTCTACTTTCGTTGTTGTTGTGTCGTTCTTTATGCTTTAAGTATATTATATATCGGCCACAATGTCAACACATCTTGAGATAAAAGCCAGAAAAAAGTCAAAGTATTTCCTTATTGAGATCGAGTCTCAACAAGGCGGCGCGCCGGAGGTTTTTCGTCCTTATTGAGACCGAGTCTCATTAAAAAAGCCCACCGGCTGAGTGATCAACCGGCAGGCCACAACGAAAGGAACTGTCCTATTTTTTTAGAAGCGGAACAGCACGCCTAACAAATCTTACTGTAATCATAATCAGGAACTGTCAGCTCCTGCATATGTAACGGCTTGAGTTCTATAATCTCTCCACCGCCTTCGATTTTTGCCGATGTCTTGCATCCTAGTAATGCCGCACAGCATAAGCCAGCTAGTAAAGCCAAAGCACACAACGCCACCGATTTTATTTCTGTTTCACGAACCACGTCAATAAACCTTTCTTCCGTACTTGTTTCTTCTTCCTGTTGTCCAACCGTTGGAACTCCCTCGCCAACTGTACCGCGTGAATCCTTCGCATTCTCATTATACACTACTCCAAAATATTCGTATTCGCCTATGCTCATCTAGTCACCAATATAATCCAGATACCAAAACCTAACCAAGTCGAGGACAATCCCCAAAACAGCCACTCATTAAATTTATCACTCATTATACACACTCCATTTCAAATTCATAATTTGCCTGTTCGTATCTCTGCGAGTTGAATTCGGTTAGTCCATTGACAACAACCTCATAGTGCTCACAGTGCCTATTGTATACAAGCTCAACCAATCGGCCTGTATTATCCTGTTCTGATTTATATACTACAAATTCCATTTTATTCCCTTTCCTAATCTAATGCTGTACCATATCGGGCATGGTACTTACGTTGGCTTTCCATTAAGCTACGGTCAACCTTAGTGCATGTGATAACCTCATGCTTACCGTACCACGTTTCACCGTCGATAGTCTTAAGCTGTTCGCGACTTACTCTTGTAGCGGTCGTTCCCCACTTGGGGCAATCATATGTGATGTCGAACCAATCAACATCTCTAAGCGGTGCATTGTGTTTTACTACTGACATTTTATTTTCCTTTCGTTTGATACTATCATTATACCATACTTATCGGTATTTGTCAAGAGCTATTCTTATATTTCTTTATAAATTTTAGGGTTTTTTCTGTCTGCCAATCGAGCTTCTAATTCTCGCATGTACTGCCAGTTTTCTTCGATAGCCTGCCAAGCCGCTTGGCTATCTTGGTCAATCAGTGTGCGGTTGGTCTTGTAAAGCTCATCGAGCTTAGCGACGATATTGGCGATGATTCGTTGATTGTCTTCTTTGGCTACTAGGTAACGATTATTCATTTTCTTTCCTTTTCGTTTAACTGTTATACCTTAAGTATATTATAATTATCGGCATAAGTCAATAGCAACCTTAACTAATTTCTGAAATAATTTTAATTAATTCTGTGCCATAAAAGTAAACACCGTACACAACTATAACGCCAATCAGTGTGTAAGCCATTGCATCTAAAATTTTATCTAACATATTATTTCCTTTCGATTAACTGTTATACTTAACTATAACATATATCGGCAGGAAGTCAAGAGGATATTAAATATATTTTAGAAATATATCTAAGTATTTTCTTGTTTGTTAATGAGACACAGTCTCAATAAGACCGTTTGGCGGGGGTTGTAGGTCTTTTGTAGGGGGTGTTTTTATAAAATGGGTAAGGTAGAATAAATATATATGAAAATGGTCGTGGTGGTATACACATTTCTAGGACAACTAATTGATAAAAGTGGTCCTTTGATTAAAAAATTTTGCCCAGCTATCTAATAAAAGTTGCCGTTTGCCTAGAGTGCAGATAGAGACTGCTGAAGTTTGCGAATCTTGGCCTTTTGTTTTTGAATTTGATAATCGTCAGCAAATTTAGATCTTTGCATGAGGCTTAATGATCTTTGAGCGCTTTTTATGCGTTCCTCAATCGTTTTCTTTTGGTGACTGTCTGATCCCACAGATTCCTCGCCCTCTTTTCTTTTTAATTCCTAATTTTTGCCGTACTTTACGTACAGCGTCAAGAGTGACTGTTCTACCAGCCATTTCACTTATTTTTTCTGCCAAATCTTTGTCTTTCATGGTGGCAGCATTGTCTACGATAAATTGGCGCTCTTTATCAGTCCATTTTATATTCATTTTGCCGTCTTTATGTCCTAAAAGTGGTCTTTCGTGTATATAATATTATATGACACAACTTAAGAAAGAGGTTTAAAAATATTATGGAAGATCCAAAGTTTGTTGAAAGTGAATTAAAAGTTACTGCTTCTGAGGAGCTACAAGAGGAAGTAGATAAGGAATTAGATGAAGAAACGCCCGAGATTGCTATTTCATCAGTACTAGATAACCCAAAGAACAAATGTTGTGGAGGTGGTAGTTGCAGCAGTGAGGATTAAGATTTTTTATAATGGTGATCATACTAAAACAAGGATAGAGAACGCCGACACTGGTGAGCTCATAGAAGGAGTCGTAGCAGTAGATATTTCAATTGATTCTATGGATGGAGCTTTTGCCGCCCTAACATTTCAAGAATTTGAGATAGAGCTTGACGAAATTCAGGTAGTAGATGAAGATACCGGACAACCATAGCGAGCAGGAAGTCATTGATATAATTGATGGCATTGCAAATCGCCTATGTTATAAGTTTAAGTTCGGGTATCACTCTCCAGATGACATGAAGCAGCAAGCCAGACTATTTGCATGGGAAGGCCTTGAGAAGTATGATGGAAAGAGACCATTAGAGAACTTCTTATGGACGCATGTTAGGAATCGCCTTTATAATTTCAAAAGAAATAACTACTCTAGATTAGAGAAGCCTTGTGACACTTGTGAATTCTTTATTAAGAAGAAATGCACAGCATTCGAAGACCAAGAGGAATGTAACCTATATAAGGGATGGCTTGATAGGAACAACGCCAAGAAAAACCTAATGCATAGCGTATCAGTAGAATATGATCAAAAAGACAAGGATATGCCCTCTTTGAGTACTTTATTTGCGAAGGAAGTGCTGGATCTATTAGACGAGGAGTTACACGTAAGGTTTCGCGAAGACTGGATAAGATTTATTAACAATCTAAAACTCAGTAAGAATCGTAAGGATCGCTTGCTGGAAGAAATAGGTAAGACACTAGAGGAGCATGGAATTGACCAAGAAACGTGGTAAACTCTCTACCGGCGAAATGGACTATATTCGTCAGAACTGTTTTGATCTTAGTATCGAAGAGATAGCGGAAAATCTTAACAGGACTACGGGCCCTGTACAAAAGTTCATTGATAAGGAAAATCTCAAGGCGCGGGACTTAACAGACCATGAGTATATGTTGACCCATCTGCGTGATAGGTATTACTACAAGGAGTTGGGGAAGCAGTTCTCTGATGGTGAGCTTATTTTCTTTGAGCACCAATGGATTGATTATTTCAAGCAGTTTTCAGAGGATGTTACTCATACTGAAGAAATGCAGATTCTAGAGGTCATTAGGACGGAAATCTTAATCAATAGGGGAATGGAGGACAGGCAAGAGGTTGTTGCTAATATTGAAAGACTTAACAAGCTCATTGATGATGAAATGGACAAACCTAGTGATATGCAGGACTCTCAGGCGATTGCCAGTTTCCAGACGCAACTTGGTGCATTAATGGCAAGCAAGTCTGCCTATATTAACGAACATGAGAAACTTCTTACAAAAAAGGAGCGTCTCTTGAAAGATCTTAAGGGGACAAGAGAGCAGAGGAAAAGGAGATCAGAGGATGCAAAGACAAACTTCTCATCTTGGTTAAGACAACTTGACAATGAGGAGTTTCGGAAGCGTGAAGAGGAAAGCATGGAAGTCAATCGGCTTGCAGCAGACAAAGCCTTGGAAAAGTTATCAGAATACCATACATTTGAGGATGGGACAGTTGACCAGCCTTTTATTAATGCAGATACAATAGATGTTGAGGAGAACATTGAATGACAATTTTTAAATTTGATTATGATGGAAGAGAAGAAACCGACGAGGATCGTAAGGCAAGAAGAGAGTATCTATGCAAGTCTAAGGCACAGTCTATAGAAAAAAATAGGAAGCGGGCGATTGTAACAGGAATTACAGGGCAAGACGGTTCTTATCTTGCAGAACTACTTCTAGACAAGGGATATAATGTTGTCGGCCTTAAAAGAAGGACGAGCACCGAGAATCATGAGAGGATTCGACAGATTATTGACAATCCTAGATTCAGTCTTGAAGAAGTTGAGATCGCAGACACCGGCTCTGTATATTCTGCAGTAGAGAGGCATCAACCTGATGAAGTTTATAATCTTGCCGCACAATCTCATGTCAAAACTTCATTCGACCAGCCTCATTACACAATTGAGACTAACACTGTGGGTGTAGTGAATTTCCTAGAGGCTATTAGGCGTTTTAAGCCTGATGCCAAATTCTATCAAGCTAGCACGAGCGAGATGTTTGGTAAGAATTATGATACTAAGTTCTGCACGGACGATAAGAAAAATCCTCAAGAAAAATTTCAAGATGAAAACACGGCATTTGAGCCTCAAAGTCCATATGCAGCAGCGAAGCTTGCATCCCACCATATGGTGCGGATTTATAGAGATGGATACGGTCTTCATGCGTCGTGTGGTATCCTGTTTAACCATGAGAGCGAACGTCGTGGCGAAAAATTCGTAACTAGAAAAATAACAAAATGGATTGCAGGTTTTAAAAGCTGGGCGGAAGCCCAAGGGCTCGATACGGAGTCACGACATTTTGAGTTCGACAAAGATTATATACATTCGAGAAGGTCTTCATATCCCAAACTACGGCTTGGGAATATAGAAGCGTTTCGCGACTGGGGACATGCTGAAGATTATGTAAATGCGATGTGGCTGATGTTACAGCAGGAGAAGCCAGATGATTATGTTATTGCAACAGGCGAAACATATAGCGTGCATGACTTTATGGTTCATGCTTTTGAATATATTAACATTCCTAAAGAGGAGATTGCAAACTTCTTCATGATTGACTCTGAGTTTTATAGGCCGGCTGAAGTTGAGTTCTTAAAAGGAGAACCGACTAAAGCAGAAACAATATTAGGCTGGGAAAGGAAAGTCTCCTTTGAACAGCTTGTACATAGAATGTTAGAAAGCGACATTGATGCCGAAAAAGAGAAGGTACAAAAAGAACTATACACGTCCTAGTTCTAGAAACTATAATGATCCTGCTTATGCCAATTTTCGTAAGCAGGTTCGTTCTAGAGACGGCAACAAGTGTATGTATCCGGGATGCGACTCTAAGAAGAATCTACATGTCCACCATATCAAGAAATGGGCCAGCCATCCATCTATGAGATATGATGTTAGTAATGGAATAACTCTTTGTAAAAAGTGTCACGACACGACAAAGGGCAACGAAGAAGTCTATGAATCATTTTTTTATAAACTACTGGAACATCAAGCAATACAGAGATTAAAAAAGAAGAAAGAAGATGACGAAAGAAAATAAGTTCCACATAATAAAAGACACAAGAGAGAAGAAGGGTCACGGATGGTGGTATGATGAAAATGCCTACTGTTCAGGAACTACTGTTGCTAAGGTAGACATAGGCGATTATGCAATAGAGGGTATGGAGCACGTTCTGTGTATTGAAAGAAAGGAGAGCGTCTCTGAGTTCGCAGGAAACTGTAGTGAAAAAAGATTTCACGCGGAACTTAAGAAGATGGCTACATTTCCCTTTGCATTTCTGATTTTTGAATTTGGTTGGGCAGACATTGAAAGATATCCTGTAGGTTCTTCCGTCCCGCAGAGTAAATGGAATCAAATAAGAATAAAGGGCAAGTATATGAATAGGGTTATTTCAACTGCTAGACTTGAGCATGGTATTCACGTCATAGCTTGTGGAGATAAGATCAGAGCAGAAGAAACAGCATTTTATATAATGAGAAAAGTATATGAGCTTTACAATTGATGTCAACGCATATGAGAATGCTTGGCTTGGATTGACTAATGAAGACCTAAAGCAAGCAAAAACACCACTGTCAGGATTGACAGATCAAGAAAAAAGCGACTTCCATCTGCACATCTTGAAGAAGATGAGAGATCCAGACTATTTCCACTGGACAGTCAAGACCCTAATGGGGATAGACCTTCTTCCGGTTCAAACCTGTGTACTAAGAGAGCTGTGGAGAAGACCATTCCCGATGTATATAGCATCTCGTGGTTTTGGTAAATCGTTCTTGTTAGCGGTATACTGCATTTTGAAATGCACCCTGATACCGGGCACAAAAATAGTTATTGTAGGTGCCGCCTTCCGTCAATCTAAAGTTATCTTCGAATATATGGATACCATATGGAGAAACGCTCCTATCTTACAAAGTATATGTTCTGATGCCAGCGGACCAAGAAGAGATGTTGACCGATGCACAATGAAGGTCAATGATAGCTGGGCTATGGCTGTGCCACTTGGTGACGGGAATAAGATTAGAGGTTTGCGTGCTCATACAATTATTGCTGATGAATTCAATTCTATCCCTACTCATATTTATGAAACAGTTGTAGCTGGTTTTGCTGCAGTATCCAGTAACCCTACCCAGAACGTCAAAGAAGCTGCCAGAAGAAAGAAGATGCAAAGCGAGGGCGTCTGGTCTGACAGATCTGAGGAAACGTACAAAGATAGAAAAACAAACCAGTCGATTATAGCTGGAACAGCAGGCTATGACTTTGAACCATATGCAGAGTATTGGAAGAAATATAAATCCACAATACTTAATCGTGGAGATTTTAAAAAGGTTGCTGCTGAGAATGAGGAAGACGAAGAAGATATACCTGATTACATGAAAAGGCTCGACTGGACATCCTTCTCAATCATAAGAATGCCTTATGAGCTTATACCTGAAGGCTTCATGGATGACCAACAGGTTGCAAGATCAAGAGCTACAATGCACAATGGTATATATCAAATGGAATATGGCGCGTGCTTCACAGCAGACAGCCAAGGCTTCTTTAGGCGTAGCCTTATACATTCTTGTGTAGCCAATGATAGCAATGTAGAAAAGGACTCATGGCCTAAATGGTGCGACCAGCCTTTCGATGCAATTACAAGAGGTCAGCCAGATAAAAAGTATGTAATTGGAGTTGACCCTGCATCTGAGCAAGACAACTTCGCTGTTGTGGTTCTAGAGTTACATCCAGAACATCAGAGAGTGGTTTATACATGGACCACCAATAAGAAAGACTTTGCTGGCCGAAAGAAAGTAGGGTTGACAGATTCTCATGACTATTATTCATTCTGCGCTAGAAAGATACGAAACCTTATGAAGCTCTTCCCATGCGTTAGGCTTGGCATAGACTCTCAAGGAGGCGGATTCACTATAGCAGAAGGTCTTAGAGATTTAGATAAGCTAAAGCCCGGAGAGAGGCCTATATACCCGATTATTGAAGAGAAGAAAAAGAAAGATACGGATGACTTAGCTGGAGACCATTGCTTGGAGCTAGTAAATTTTGCTAGTTCTGTTTGGACTTCAAATGCAAATCACGGTATGAGAAAAGATCTAGAAGACAAGGTATTGTTATTTCCTAGATTCGATACTCTAACGCTTAGCCTAACTTCAGAAAAAGATAAGATATTATTTAAGGAAATGAAAGAAAAGGTCGGCAACTCAGACGCACTTAAGCTCTATGATACATTAGAGGACGCTGCTATGGAGATAGAAGAGTTAAAGGATGAACTATCTACAATCGTTATGAGTATAACAACCGCTGGCAGAGAAAGATGGAATACTCCAGAAGTCAAGTTAGGCTCTGGTAAAAAAGGAAGAATGAGAAAGGACCGCTATAGTGCTTTAGTCATAGCTAATATGATAGCTAGGACAATTCAGAGAGAGCTCCCCGCACCAACATACCAACATGTAGGACTAGTTGTTGGTCAGCAATCCCCTAATGCGGGAGGATCTATGTATAAAGGCCCAGAATGGGCGCAAAATCTGTCCTCTGACAGTTTTTTCGTAGTAAAGAAAAATAATTAGTATTGGTGTAGAATACAATAGGCATTGTTATTCAGCTAATACTTATTGAGGTTTATAATGGTAGATAAGAAATATCCGCGCAGCAAGCAAAAAGATTTAGAATATGCTCTTCAGAATGGAGAAGCCTATGCATCTTGGGAAGACGAAGAAGGAAAGTCTGCTGCTCTTAGCAACTATACAAGCTCTATAACTGAGTTTGCATCTGCTAGCAGAACCTCGTATGATAACATAACAACATATCAGAGTGGTCGTCCGGGATTACAAAAAAGTGATTACGACTACTTCCGTTCTAGCGAAAAAGTCCCCACTAAGTCAAAAGAGATTATCTCCTTTGCTCGAAAATCTTATAGACAAATAGGTCTTATAAGAAATTCAATTGACTTGATGGGCGACTTTGCATGCCAAGGAGTTAGATTAGTTCACCCTAATCCTAGAATAGAAAGATTCTACAACGACTGGTTTTCTAGAGTTAAAGGTTCCTTCGTTTCAGAAAGGTTCTGCAATCTCCTTTTCAGGGAAGCCAATGTCGTTCTAAGAATGAAGACAGCTAAGCTTAATAAAAGCAAGCGTCTTGAAATGCAGAAGGCTGTAGCAGAAATAGACATGAAGGCTGATCTTACGGAAAATCTATTCAGGAAGGGTGAGCTTCCTTGGCAGTATGTATTCTTAGATCCATTGTTACTAAATGTTGTTGGTGGACCTCTAGCAACTATGTCTGGGGAATATCTTTATAGAATGGATATACCAAAAGACCTAAAGAGAGATCTAAACAAAATAAAAAATACTGGAGGTCGCGAAGAGAAGGAAATGCTAAAGAGCATTCCTAAAGAGTTGTTAGAGAGTGGCAATACGGGAAAAGGAATATTGCTTCCTCCCGAAAAAACATTCACATACTTCTACAAGAAAGATGATTGGCAGACTTGGGCAGATCCAATGACATATGCCTGCTTCGACGACCTTATTTTATATGAAAAACTTAAGTTGGCTGATAAGGCAGCTTTAGATGGTGCTGTTAATAAGATTAGAGTTTGGAAGCTTGGTAGCTTAGACCACAAGCTTGCACCAACACCTACTGCAGCATCTGCTCTTGGTAGCATATTAGGAGCAAACACAGGTGGAGGAACAATGGATATTGTTTGGGGTCCTGATATTGAGTTAATTGAGACTGGAACAGATGTCCAAAGATTCTTAGGAGAAGAAAAGTACAGACCTACACTGATGTCTATTTACTCCTGTCTTGGGATACCTCCAACGCTGACTGGAACATTTGGAGCTAATGGAACTACTAATAACTTTATATCTCTTAAAACTCTAACTGAGAGACTTAATTATGTAAGATCCATCCTTATCGAATTTTGGAATTACCAAGTAAAAGCAATACAGAAGTCAATGGGTTTCAGACAGCCAGCACAAGTCGAGTTTGACTTCATGCAGTTAGATGACCCAACTTCCATGATGCAGCTTATGATTAATCTTGCAGATAGAAATATCATTAGTGATGAATTTGTCCAGCGCCAGATCAAGGCTAAGCCGGGAATCGAAGAAAAGAGAATTGCTAACGAGACAAAGAAAAGAGATAAAGGTAAGATGCAAGAAAAGGTAAGTCCATATCATGCTGTAGATAAAGATTTCTCATTAGAGAAGATTGCCTTACAAACAGGAGTGGCTTCTCCTTCTCAAGTAGGACTTAAGCTTGATCCGAAGAGTCCTGATGAAAAGACTGGTCTGGAAATGAGGTCAAAACCGAAACCTACGGAGCCAAAGATAGAGGACAATACATCTCCCGGAGAGCCCGGAAGACCTAAAAACTCTACTGATGAGATGCCAAGAGAAAGAAGAACATTCAAACCAGCTATCAAGGCAACTACTGAGTTATGGGCTAAGAAAGCTCAAGCCAAGATATCAAAAACTGTTAATCCTATTATTCTTGGAAGATTCGATAAAAAGAATATGAGGAGTCTAAGCTCAGAGCAGACACAAGAAGCAGAAAAGATCAAATTCGAGATACTATGCTCACTAGAACCCAATTCCAAGGTAGATCAGATGTCAATAGCTAAGGCTATAAAGTCTGGACTAAAACAGAAGGGAATACATAATGAATGTGAACAGTGGATTTCTCAAGCATCTGAAGATTCTGATGAACGCCTAAGCATCGACGAGATTAGAAGCATACGTGCTTCTTATTATACCTATTTCGTAGAGAAAAATGGGCTATTGGTGTAATTTAATAAAGAGGTGATCAATGAGCAATATAATTATATATCAATTAGAAAAAGACGCCGGCTTAGAGGAGCAAATAACTAGTAACGCCTCTATAGCTTACGCGTCGCCACTATATCCAACAGATAAAATTAAATCATCAGTACTTGATTCCTTTAAATCAAATGCTTCTGAGTTCCTTTCTATAGCCGGAACAGAAGATGATGATGTATACCATACATATTCAATCCTAGTTACATCTTCTTGGAATAGAAATGATGATGTCTTTGGGAATGATGAAGTATGGGCTGCTAGAAAAACTCCGCAGTATAAACCTGCAAATCTAGAGCACGATGAAAAGAAAATTATTGGAAGTATAATTTCAAGCTGGCCTGTAGATGATGAGTTCAATCTTATCGACGAAAGCTCTGCAATGGAAGACCTTCCAAACAAAATGCATATACTGGTTTCTTCTGTTATCTATAGACAGTGGCAAGATCCTGAATACAAAGCAAGGGCAGAAGAATTAATAAGAAAAATCGAACATGGTGAAATGTTCGTCTCGATGGAATGCATATTCAGAGGTTTTGATTATGCTGTTCAAGCTCCAGATGGTAACAAACATATTGTTGCTAGAAACGAAGAAACTGCGTTTCTCACAAGACATTTGAGATCATATGGCGGAACAGGAGAATATCAAGATCATAAAGTAGGCAGGATGTTGAGGAACATAACGTTTTCAGGAAAGGGTTTTGTTGAAAAGCCAGCTAATCCAGAAAGTGTCATCTTTGATAATGATGAGATTTTTGATTTTGCCGGGGCTTCAGTAGCAAAAAACCTGTTTTCTAAAAATAATGGTGTATCAGTTAGAGTAGAACAAAATATTCTTTCTAACGCAGGTTCCGAAGAGGAGATTCTTATGACAAGCGATTTCTTAAACGAGCAAGTCAAAGAACTTAAAGAAGCTCTTGCAACTTCACAAGCTGAAGTTAAAGAGTTGTCTGAAAAAGTTTCTAAGGCTAACGTTGAAAAGCTTGAAGCTGAAGCCGCTGAATTAAATCAGACGGTTGAATCTTTGAGCGAAGCCGTGGCACAAGCTGAAGAATTAGCTAAAGAAGACGCAGAAAAAATTGAAGCTCTCGAAGCTACAATTGCTGAGTTAACCGAAGCTAAAGATGCAGCAGAAGCCGCAATCGCAGAAATGGAAGAGAAGGAAAAGCGAAACGCGAGAGCCGCCGCCTTAATCGAAGCAGGTATTGCTGAAGATCAGGTTGAAGCCAAGCTTGAAACTTTTGCATCTCTTACAGATGAGCAATTTAGTGAAGTTGTAGCTACAATTGCCAGCGTCAAACCAGAAGTTGATGAAGTTGATGAAACTGAAGCAGCAGAAGGCGATGACGAAGCCGAAGAAGAAGGTGATCCAGCTGACGCTGAAGCATCTGAAGAAGCTGAGGCTGAAGCAGAAGAATTAGCAGAAGAAGTTCTCGAAACTGCTTCCGTTGAAGAAGAAGCTGACTTGTCAGTTGCTTCCGAAGAAGAAGAAGTAGATGAAGCAGAACAGACTCGTGCTAGTCTTCGTGATTGGGTTGATTCCTATGTTTTTAATAATGAGTAAAGGAGATTTCTAAATGGCACTTAAACCTGATAGAGTCGAGCATCTCACAGACCTTAGTTTCTTCATGAACGAAACTGCTACTCGTGGGCAAATTGTTACCCACAGTACTAGTTCCGAAGGTTCTGGAGCAGCAATGGATGATTCAGCAGCCTTGGTTATTGTAGCCACTGGCTCTGGAGATTCGCCCGCTGGATTGCTATTAAATGACGTTGTAGATCTTGATCTAACACGTCAACACATTAATTTTGCCAAAGATGAAGTACAAAAGGGCAGTAAAGTTCTTATCCTTCGTCGAGGTACTGTTGTAACTGATAACGTAGCTGGTACTCCAGCAGCTGGTGCAAAGGCTTATTTTGATAATGATGCTAAAATCACCACTACTGGCGGTGGCGCTAATACTACGCAAATCGGACGCTTCCTGTCTAAGACAGATGCTGATGGATATGCTAAAGTAGAAATTAACATCGTATAAGGAGAAAAACTGAAATGACTAGAAAGTTATTTGATCCAACTCCTGAAATGAATCAGGTCTTACGCCAAGCCGGTTCATTAGTCAAAGATGAGTCCTTGGGAGCAACTGCAGAACTTGCTAAAGCTCTTGAGATTCCTCTTCGTAAAGGAGTTATGAGTGGCGATATCCTTGATGGTGTCTACGAAGCCGTCCGTCTTGCTCCCGGAGCTAGCGCAGAATTTCCTCTGGACTTTCTTGCACCCGGCACAGAAAGCGATTTCGTAGCCTATACCATCCCTAACCATGGTAGAATTCCTGAACGACATGTTGAGGGTGACTACGTAATGGTTCCAACTTATGACGTTGGTGCATCTATCGACTTCTTGTTGAAGTATGCTCGTGACGCTCGTTGGGACGTTGTTGGACGTGCAATGGACGTTCTGCAAGGTCAGTTTACTAAGAAGATGAATGACGACGGCTGGCACACAATTATCAGTGCTGGTGTTGACAGAAACATCTTAGTTTATGATGCTGATGCTTCAGCAGGCTACTTCAGTAAGAGACTTGTTTCTCTTATGAAAACTATCATGAGACGTAACGGTGGTGGAAATAGTTCTTCTATCAATCGTGGTCAATTGACAGATCTTTACATCAGTCCAGAAGGTCTTGAAGACATTCGAAACTGGGGTGTAGATGAAGTAGACGACATCACTCGTCGTGAATTGATTACTCGTGAAGGTGGTCTCCTGACCAGAATCTTCCAAGTAAATCTTCATGACCTTGATGAACTTGGAGAAGGCCAAGAATATCAAAACTACTACTCTACAGATCTCGGCGGTACGCTTCCGGGTTCTAAGAAAGAAATTGTAGTTGGTCTTGACCTTGCAAGCAACGACAGCTTTGTCATGCCTGTACGCCAAGAAGTTCAGATCTTTGAAGATGATACTCTTCATAGACAGAAACGCGCTGGTATGTACGGTTGGGCTGAACATGGCTTCGCTGTTCTCGACAACAGACGAGTTCTTCTTGGAGCATTCTAAGATATTCTCGACTTGAGTTTCTAACAAGTCGCCTTTAGTGACCTTAGCGTTGCTGAGGGCGGCTTTTTTTAATAATCTAGGGAGTCTATTGTGGCAATAAATATAAAAGACCGAATAAAACAAGGGACTAATACTACTGGCTCAGGCACAGTAACATTACATGTCTCATATTCAACTAGCGGCTTCCAAGATTTTTCAGTTCTTGGTGACAATGCACAAACATATTATGCTATAGAAGAATCGCCCAATAAGTTTGAGGTAGGGCTCGGCACATATAGTGGGAACACACTTTCTAGAGATACCATATTTTCTAGTAGCAATTCCAACAATCCAGTCTCGCTTGGTGGAAGCGGCTTAGTATTTGTTACTTACCCAGCAGAAAAAGCAGTATTTTCTGATAGCGCGAATGTAGTGTCTGTAACTGGAGTTTCTTTAGGCGCTACTGGAATAGTATTTAGTGACGGGACAACACAAACAACAGCTTCATCTTCTGCAGGTTCATCTTATGATTTCTGGACAGTTACAGATGGCTCAAACACATCCAATATATCTAGTAGTGGAAATGTAAAAATAACTGGAGCTGGCGAAGTAACAGTCTCCGTGTCAAGTGGGTCTCCAAATGTGGTTACCGTTAGCGGAGCATCTGCAGACTTATCTTCTTATGCTACAACAAGCAACTTAGCAGCTACCGGCGCTACCAATGCCGCAGCTATAGCAAATAATACATCTAATATATCGTCGAACACATCAGCTATAGCATCGACTGGAGCGACAAACGCTTCGGCTATTTCTAGTAATACATCTAATATATCTAATAACACAAGTAATATAGCATCAACAGGCGCTACAAATGCAGCCGCTATATCATCTAATACATCAAATATTGCCTCAACTGGTTTCACAAATGCTTCTGGCATATCAGCTAATACTGCAAGCATATCTAGTAACACCTCAAATATAGCTTCTACTGGCGCTACAAATGCATCAGGAATAACATCTAATACTTCTAGTATATCTAGCAATACTAGCAATATAGCTACAACAGGAGCTACTAACGCTAGTGGAATTACAGCCAACACCTCTAACATATCATCCAATACAAGCAACATTGGTTCAACTGGGAGCACTCTTGTCAGCCAAATAGCAGCTACTGGGGCAACAAATGCAGCAGCGATAGCTTCTAAAGATAACTATCAGTACTGGACATTAAAAGGAGACTCGTCTACTACTACAAATATCGACAGCACAGAAACGGTCCAGATAACTGGCGCAGGTAATGTCTCCGTCAGTTTAGGAGGATCAGATGACAGAATAGTGACTGTCAGTGGCGCCGATCAAGACCTATCTTCTTACGCTACTACATCTTATGTAGGAACTGTCAGTGGAGACTTAAATACCAAAATAAATAATAACATTTACAGTTGGAACGCTACAGGTGTGTATGGAGCGTCATCCACAGGAGTTACTCTGTCGCAAGGAGATTCATTAACAGTTTCTGGAGCTTCAGGAGTATCCGTAAATCTTACTGCTGGGACACCTAATAAGTTTGTAGTTAGTCATGATGATACATCATCAGCGGGTAGCGTGACTGTAACTCCTAATAACTTTATAACAAGTGTTAAGCTAGATACATATGGGCATGTTACTGGCTTAGGATATGCAGAAGTGACTGGAGTTGGAAGCGGCGCTGGAGGAGGAGGCGGCTCTTATAGTTTCACTGTTTCAGACGGAGTAAGTGGAGAAGCTGTTCCTAGTGGTGGAACTGTCACTTGGTCAGGAGGAGGAGCTACTACGGTATCATATAATACTGGAACTAATACTTTCTTAGTTAATACTCCTTCATCAGAAAGCTCATATACACAATGGATTGCAAGTGACGGTGCCAATACTTCTAATGTTGAAAATAATAATCAGGTTAGAATAACGGGAGCTGGAAATACTACAGTAACGTTAGCAAGTGGAAGTCCTAATGTATTCACGATTAGTGGCACAGACCAAGACTTGTCCTCCTATGCAACTGTTAGCAATCTTGCATCTACGGGCGCTACAAATGCTGCTGCCGCCGCAACAAACGCCGGAAACATATCTACCAATACTAGTAATATCGCATCAACTGGCGCAACTAATGCATCAGCAGCTGCTACAAACTCTAGCAATATAAGTACCAATCTAAGTACCATAAATACCATAAAGGCTTCGGGTCTTTACATCCCGACAGCTGGCACAGGACTGCAGTTAGTAGGCAACGCTATAAACGTCAGTGGTATCGACAGTACTATGATAGTAAATGGGTCTGTACTAAATGCTGATCTCGCTAACTCTACTGTTAGTTATGGTGGAGTAACTCTAAGTCTAGGTGGTTCTGACGCAACTCCGGCATTCAACCTAAGCGATGCAACAGGATACCCAACAGGAGTGATCGCAACTAGCATTGCTAATACCGGAGCAACCAACGCTGCTTCTGCTGCTACTAACGCAGGCAATATCTCGACGAATACGAGCAACATCGCATCAACTGGAGCTACGAACGCTGCTGCTGCTGCGAGTAATGCTAGTAACATCTCGACGAATACCAGCAATATCGCATCGACTGGAGCTACTAACGCTTCTGCAGCATCGACAAATGCAGGCAATATAACAACCAACCTGAACAGTATCAATACAATTAAAGCTTCAGGACTATATATTCCAACAGCAGGGACTGGATTGCAGCTTGTAGGCAATGAGTTCAATGTTAGTGGGATAGACAGCACTATGATAGTGAACGGCTCCGTTAGTAATGATGATCTAGCTGGCTCTATAGCAAACGCTAAGCTTGCCAATAGCTCAGTTACAGTTACCGCTGGAGATGCCCTTACTGGAGGTGGTGCTGTATCTTTAGGAGGCAGTGTAAGTTTAGCTGTTGGTGTTGATGATTCTTCTATAGAAATAAACAGTGATGCTGTTCGAGTCAAGGCCGGTGGCGTAACAGCAGCAATGCTTAACTCCGATGTGACTTTAGATGAGATAACAGATCATGGAGCGACCACTACCAATAACATTACTGTTGGAACCACGACAACTTCTGGAATTTTAACTCCACTGATTTCTGGATCTGGATCTTCTAGTGTAACATTTGATTTAAGCACAGCATCTACATTTACACATTCGATAGACCAAACAACCACTCTTGCCTTAAGCAATGTAACTGCTGGACAGAAGTTTATGATTCGTCTCAAACAAAATTCAGCAGGATCTAAGAGTGTAAATTGGTTCAGTACAATTTATTGGGCCGAAGGAGGTACAGCTCCAACCTTAACTACAGCAGCGTATCACTCAGATGTATTTGGATTCCTTTGCACCACTTCAGGCTATTACGAAGGATTTGTAATTGGTCAGAATATTAGTGGAGCATAGTATTTAATGGCAACAACTACAGTAAGTATTGGATCAAATCAAAACATAGACACTGAAACTCCAAGTGGGGCTAGTGGCAGCAATCCGTATACTGTAACTTTTGGCACTAATCCAAATAGTAGTGTTGCTGTTGGAGATATCATGACAATGGATGACTCTGCTAATAGTGGTGACACCATAATATATTTACTAACAGGTATATCTGGAAGTAACTATACTGTCAAGTGGTGCTCTGGAGGAGGTAGCGCACAATCTCCAACAGACATAGTTGATGCATACGGCGATCAGGAGGATGCTGTATTCAAAAGAGCGTTCTCCACAATTACTTTATTTGAGGCTATGATTGATGATTCAAGCCCTTCTTATTGGGGGAGTAGCGATGATGTTGTAGGTGAGCTTCATGCAGATTCTAACTTTACAGACAATACGGTTAACTTTAATCAAAAGCAAAGTTTGTCTTCCGTGACGCTTTCTGTCTATTCAGACGACAGACATGATGGAACTGCAGAAAGTGGAGCTTTATGGAAACCAACCAGCGGCTCAGGTCATAACGTAGGCATTCTTGTAATGAATGTAGACGACATGACTGCTGAATGGCTAGACATTAGCGCGGATAGTCTAGACTCCACCAACACAAATAAATTCATAGTGTTGGGCGGAACCTGCAATAATAACATTATAAGAAACAATCTTTTGCATGACAAGGGAGGCAATCCGGGAAATACTGGTCCGCAGGGAATCTATAACTCAGGGGCTGGAGCAAGCAGTGACAGCATTTATATACTGAATAACATAATATATAACCTTGTTGAAACCAACAACGATAGTGCGGCGGCGATGCTTCTTAATGTATGGGCTGGCAATGCTTATGTTTATAATAACACGATATATAACATACAAGGAGCCGGTGGTAGCAAACACGGGATAGGGATTAGGTTTGGAAACGTTACAAGCTCCAACACAAGGATAAAAAATAACCTAGTATCCAAAACTGAAGGCCCAAGCAATAATGCCCCGTATTGGAAAAATGTTTCAGGCTCTACTGTAGATTCTGCTAACAATCTTTCCGATGACACTGCTAGTGCCACTTATAATGCAGAAGACATGGGACAGAACTTAAATGATAGTAGTGCCTTGATAGGAAAAACCGCAGCTCAAATAGACTTTGTTTCTACAAGTGCAGGTTCAGAAGATTTACACCTAGATACTAGTTCAGTATGCTTACAAGCAGGAGTTGACTTAGGCACAACTAATGGTGTGAATATAGACATAGATGGCATTGATAGAGATGCTACTGGAGTTACTTGGGATATCGGTGCTGACCAAAAAAGTACAGCAGATTCTGGCTCAGCAGGAAAAGCATTTTTAATATTTTTAGACATATAAAGGAGAGATAGATGTTAGGCTTTCACCCCATAGCTACATTTCCAATAGCAGACATAGAAGATACAGTAGTAGACATTGTAATCCAGAGAGATTCAAAGATAAAAATATGGAATGTTCCTTCAAGAGAAACAAATTGGACTATACCGGTATGTAAGGTGTCTGCATCGTTATCATCAAGAGAAGACACTTGGACAGTTCCGTCATAGATTATTATTGGTGTATTCTACAATAGAATACTTATTATAGGAGATAAAAAATGGGCGTTATAGCTAATGAAAGACTTTGCAAGCAACCATCTGAGCAAAGAAAATTTTCAATAGAATTTAACAACTTGCTAGCAACATCTGAGACTATAAGCTCAATAACGAGCGTAAGTTCAGAAAAGATAGATGGCAGCGTTAGTGATTTGACTATAGCAACGACTGGAATAGAAACATCTCCAAGTACTAGCAAGAATAGTATGATAACATTCTGGGTTTCTGGCGGGACTACAGGAAATACATACAAGATAGAGGCGATTGTTGGAACTTCAGATTCAGCCACTCTTGAAGGAGATGGCATCCTTTTTGTAACGGATAGATAATATGAGCTGGCAGAATACAAGTTTAATAATGCTAAGAACCATGCTAAATGATGCTGGTTGCGATGGCAATAACACATATACTACGCAGAGACTTGAGGACTTGCTAATAACAAGCGCTTACTTTCTTCCTATAGATATAAACTTTAAGAGCGACTATGTAGTTGACGTTGGGGCATATAGTATAACTCCAAATCCTATTGACCAAGATGACGGAAAAGAATTTATATCTTTTATGGTTTTGAAAGCTGCTTGCTTAGCAGACGAGGGAGCCTTTAGAAATGCTGCACTATTACAGGGTGTGTCAGCTAGGCTTGGCCCTGCTTCTCTACAGACAGGAGCATATGGTGCTCAGTTAGCAGTATTGCTTAATGAAGGTCCTTGTAAGTCTTTTGAGGAGCTCAAGAAGGCATATAATTTTGGATACAAGGGCGCACAGATTATACGTGCGGTTATGAGTCCTTTCGTATCCAACGACTTCTTCCCAACAGCGGGAGATGGAGATGGAAGAAAACAGTATAACCAAACAGATTCAAGAATGTAATTTTTTAACAACAGGAGATTAAAATGTCCGATGTAGTCTATCAGCCTAAAGGTTCTGGAACTACGCTTAAGAATGGCACCATAGTAGGTCAGCCACCACTTGCAGCTGGAACAGGATCTTATGGATCTAACTATACTATCGACACGTATGTATCAAACTTGCCTACGACCGGCACGATTTTTACAAAATACAAAGATAGATTTGACGATTATAACTATTATAGTGCTTAAAATCAGAGGTAATTGATATGGCAGGAGTACCAGAATTTTCAACAGGTAGCAAAACAGGCATAGGCTCAACAGCTGTTGCTATAACTACAAGAGAGATGAATGCTAGTAGGGGAGTGCAAATAATGGCCTCCACTAGTAATAGTGTTGCTGTTTATATTGGACCTCAAGGAGTTACTGCGGGAACATCTTCGGCAGATACTGATGGTTTCCCTCTGGCGGCTGGAGAGTCTGTTGTAGTTCCTGTGATAGAACCTAATAAGATTTATGCAATAACAGCTAGTTCAACAGCCTCACTGAGTTTTATGCTAGTATAGGATCAAAGATGGAATTAATAGTAAAAATAGGCAATACTGATGGCGATAGCAATACATATCAAGATGGAGATGTTGTTCAGACATTTTCATTGAATAGAATTCTTACAGCTAACGCCGAAAATATATGTAATGTCAATAACTTTTCTATAAATCCTGTGACAGGACTTAGAGACAACGACTCATTGCTAATGAAGTTTCTAGAGCTAAGAAGTGTGTACAAATTTGAGAGAGTTAACTCAAATGATGTGAAAAAAACAAACTTAGTTACTGGAGAAGAAACAATAGTCAATAAGACTCCAAATGAAGACGGGGAACAGATGGATGTGTACCAATTCCTATCTAGAAGACTAAAAAGCCATAGACATAAAATATTTGGCTCTTCTGGAAATGAAATTTGGTATGGTAAAAGTAGGCTTGATGCTGATCTAGATTCTATATGGAATGCTATTGAGACTCATACCGACAATCTTAAAAGTGAGAATACCTCATGGAATTTTAGTGACATAGAAATGAGAATGTTTTTAGTCCTTAACTGTTGCTCTCATATTTGTCTTGACCATGATGATCACGATCATGAGCACGAGGAAGGACACGGTGAGTCAGGGTGCTGTATTGCTTGCACCTGCGACTGTTCGCTAGGTGAGGTCTCTCAAGATATTGTGGATGAAAAAGTGCAGTCCATCTATAGAGATGGCGATCCAATAATTGATGAGGCCACAGGTATTGAGTCTGATGATAATCCTGTTGAAAAAATACTTGTAGCGAAAAGAAAGTTTCTTGTGCCTTACTGGGACTATTCTTCCTCCCTTTCTTTAGATATTGATAGAGTAAGAAATCTTTCAAAGCAAGTTGATGGGAGAAAAAGCCCAGAGTCTAGACCTTACTCTGAGAGGCTTACTGTAGATAAAATAACTGCTGGTATCGTAACTCTCTAGAGGTATACAATGGCTACTGTTATAAAAAGTATAGGTTCTGGCAAAGACTACAGCACTATAGCTGCTTGGATTGTAAGTCTTTCTGATGGAACCTATAGTTCTGGGGATGATGTCATAGGAGAGCTTTACGACTCATCTTATGATGAAGCATTTACTATAGGGAACGCTCCTTTTGCAGCCGGCCTTAACACTGTTACTTTAAGAGCTAATGCAGCTGAAAAACATGATGGGACTCCTGATTCAGGAGTTAAAATAACCTATAGCGGAACTGTTGCTGATAGCTCAGCTCCATATGTCATAAACTATGACTCATCTACTTACGGAGAGTATAAAGTAAAAATAGAAGATATTGAATTTGCTGACTTTGCACATTCTCCTAATGTTCATGTTTATGGTTTTATAGTTACAGAAAAAGCATTAATTATGTCTAGGTGTCTTGTTAATAACTTTAGCTCAAGTGCTACGGCCACTAAAAGATTCAGAGTATTTAGAATGGGGAAACCTATAATACAAAATTGTATGATATTTAGATGTGGTAAGACTTATGCCTTTGGAGGCATTTCAGCAAATGTCCAATGTTTTAATTTAGACAATTCTGAAGAAGCAAGAGTATATAACACTACTGTTTATAATATATTTGATTCCAGTTCTAATACAGTTTGGGGTGCTTTTTACGGTGAGTATATAAACACTATGATAGTTGATGCTGGTATATGTTTCAGAGCTGTTAGTGGCTCAGATAACAGAAACAACCTGTCTAGTGATACTACTGCTCCGGGACTATTTTCCAAAACAGAAAGGCACTCTCAATGGATATTTGTTTCGACTACTGCTGGGGCGGAAGACTTGCATATTAAAAGTAACTCTCCAGCACTAAGAGCAGGATTCGATTTAGGAACAGATAACGATGTACAGTATGACATCGATGGATTAGATAGGGATGGAACAGGAGGCCTATGGGACATGGGGGCGGATCAGTGCCAGACGTGTAGGATCACATCAAAAGAAGCAAACTCAAGACTATCATTGGGATTTTCAGTCCACCAAGAAGTTTCCAAATTTAACCTGTCAGATCATTAAGGGAGAGTATAATGTCAGTTCCATCATTTTCAAACATAATAACATCTGATATGAAAAAGTTGTTCGGTAATGCTATAAGATCATTGCTGGAAGATACCGCACTAACAGTACCATGCACACTTTATTTTGGAATAACTAAATATGAAGCATGCTCTAATTGTATATACGACCCTATAGGCAGAAAGTCATCAAATAGATACCTAACAGGAGGACCAGTTCCTTTTAGAAACGGTGGTATATGTCCTGTTTGTAATGGGAATGGTAAAAAGCCTGTGATTAGTACAGAAAACTTAAATCTTGCAGTTATATATGACTATAAAGATTTCTTAGGTATAAAGACTCCTGTAAATGCGCCAAACGGAATTATACAGGTTATAGCTAGAAAAGAGATAACCCCAAAACTACTAAGAGCAAAAGAACTACAGCCTTCTACTGAAATATCAAACTATGCTAATTCTAGATTTGAAAGAATAACTGAACCTCAGCCAGCAGGATTTGGAGATGACGAGTTTGTATTCTGCAATTGGAAGAGGATAAAATAATGGTAAGGTTTGGAATACAGCTTGCTACAGATTTTGAATCTAAATTCAAAAAAGAAGTAGATAAAGAGATATCTAAGAGAATCAAAGGTTCTATAAATATTATAACTGAATCTATAGAAATAGCGCTGCAAACTTTAGTTAAAATAAAACTGGAAGGTGCTCCAGAAGTCCTCTCTATAGCAGGAGGAGAACTAAGATATCAATTTGGTCTTGTTGATGGATCTTCTAGGATACAAAACATAATAGATATGTGGGCAGATTCAATCGAAGTAAAATATGTTACGACTGCAGGTAAATTTGGCGGAATAGCTATAAGCATGACCGACTCAGATTACAGCAAGGCCTTGTCAATGTCAGAGGCAGAGTTTATAACAGAAGATGGAACTCCACTTGAATGGCTGAGATGGTTACTTTTGGAAGGAGATACAAGGATAGTTAATAACTATGTATTCCAGTCAGGAAGAAGAGGTAGAGCAGGAGGAGGAATTATGGTCTCTAGAAGAAATGCCTCTTGGGGTGTACCGGCTCAGTTTGCAGGAACGGAGAACGATAACTTTGCTACTAGAGCACTTGATGGACTGAATGATGATATAGATGTAATAGTAAGAAGAGAAATAACAAAGGTGATATAAATGGGTTTACCAAATTGTGAAGGTTACACGAGCTTTTCTAAAGTGTCTCATGTAGGAGATACTCTTTTTACATCAGAATTAGAAAACAACTTAAAATGGTATATGGACTGGGGACTATTACAAATAGGGTCTTGGACTGATGTAAATATACCAACTTCTGGAGCTTTTGGAGGAGATTTTAGTAACTTAAGACCAGTTGAAGACCCTTCTTATGTAAACGGACAAGTTTGGGAGTCCGCAAGAAAAGATTGGGTCTGGGAAACTGGAACTTTGTACTCTGACGGAGGTTCAGATTACTCTGGAATTGGTATATCTGGGGTATATGTAAATGGCACACTATACGGCACTGGAGATGGAACTTACGGTCATCATTATGACTACCCTAATGGGAGAGTTGTCTTTGACAGTGCAATTAGTACTACGGCTACGGTAGAGCTAGAACACAGCTATCGCAATATTCAAGTCTATGTTGCAGATCAAGCCCCTTGGTGGGATGAACTTCAATATGACTCTTTGCGTGTTGATGATCCTAGCTATAGTGTAGCAGGTTCTGGATCATGGGGCATACTCTCAAACCATAGAGTTCAAATGCCTGCAATAGTAATTGAAGCAGTACCTAGAAGGAGGTTTACTCCATATCAGATAGGCGACACGTCACAATTTGTTAGACAAGATGTTTTGTTCCACATTGTTGCTGAATCTAGATGGTGGAGAAATCAGCTGATAGATATTATTTCTTTACAAAAAGATAATAGAATCTGGCTTTATAATAGCAACACAGTAGCATCCAGCGGCGCTTTCCCCTTAGATTTTAGGGGGATGGCCGTCGCAAACCCCAATAATTATGATGATATTGTGGACACCGAAGAATATAGATACCTTTTTGCTAGGATGACAGATATGACGGTTTCAGAAATGAATTCGTACAATTCTAGGCTTCAGGAAGGGACCGTAAGAGCTACATTTGAAGTTGTTATGGACTAAAATGGTGTATACAATATCTAGAGATACGTATCTAAATCTAATAAATTTTTAGGAGAAGTTAAATGGCAGCTAATAATAGAGTCTATTATGCTATTCAACAGATTTCAATGGCACCAGACAGTGCTGCGCCTGATCATCAGGCACAGATGAAAGTCGCTCATGGTGTTCAGTCTGTTGGAATAACAACAACTTTTAACCTAGAACAGGTCTTTGAACTCGGTCAGATTTCTATCTATGAAAATGTAGAAGGAACTCCTGACGTTGAAGTTACAATGTCGAAAGTTCTAGACGGGTATATCCCACTTTACTGTATGGCGACTTCGATGTTTTCATCATCGCCTGCATTGGCTAACAGAAATGCAGCTAATGTTAAATCTTTTGTCCAGTTGGGTATTTGGAATGAAGCAAATAACCAATCTTGTGGAGAAACCGATACAGTTGCTGATTCAGTAGTAGAAATGTCGGGTCTTGTTGTTTCTTCAGTTGGGTATAATTTCCCACTTGATGACAACTTCAGTGAAGATGTTACTATGGTTGGTAACTACAAAGTATGGAGATCTGGCACAGCCACCAATACAGTCTCTCTTGACTGTGGTGTAACCTATTACCCAAGTGGTTCCGGTACTGATGGTGGATTTGCTGGAAACAATGATGCTCCTATTGGAGATGGTGGTGTTAACCGTCGTGAGAATATTCAGTTCGCAACGACTGCCGCTAACCAATACAAGAGCGGTGACTACACTATTCTTCCTCTTGACATTCCCGGCGTTCTTGCCAATGGTGTTAAAGGAACTGACGCTCGCGTATCATCTATCACTACTTCTGTAGACCTTGGTCGTGAAGACATCTTCGAACTCGGATCTAAACTGCCTTACGCTAAGACGGTTACATTCCCTGTTGAAGTTACTTGCGACTTTGAAGTTACAACTGTTAGTGGTGACTTGATCAATGCGCTTGACGACTGTACCGATGCCGCATCATGTAACAATAAGAGTAATCTTAACGAAAGACCTATTCGTATTGCTACTTGTGAAGGTCTGAGACTATGGCTCGGAAAGAAGAATAAACTAGCATCCGTCACCTATGGTGGAGGAGACGCTGGTGGTGGTAACGCGACCGTTACTTACTCATATTCTAACTTCAATGACTTTACTGTGATGCACAGTGGAGACGTTGCAGGGAATGGTGGTAACAGTGCTGGTGCTACATTCTGGACCAATAGAGAATTATACATCGGAACGGGTGTTATTTAATATTGATTTGAATCCAAGGGGTCATGCGTTTGCATGGCCCTTTGTTTTTTTAGTCAGTATTAGGAGCGATAGCCTGAATGCGCAATAAGGCAAGTAACTTTACTGACTCTCTTATATTGGATTTTTTATGGATTTGATAGAATATTTAGCCAAAACTAGTATCCTAACCGCTAATATAGTAATAGGGACTTTGCTTATAATATTCTTTTCTTTAAAAATGCTTTTAAAGTATACTGATATAGGAACAGAGAAGAAAAAAGAAAAGGACAAGTCAGACAGGATATTTAACAGTAAATCTGAACAAATAAGTAAAGAAGATATAGGATTTATTTATAAGAAGCCTAAGATAGAGACTTCTTTTGGAGATAGAAGGATAGGGGAAATTGATGATAACCCCACACAGACCTAACAGGATGTCTGGCTATAGGCAGCAGATAGTGAACGCTGACTCTGTGCCTCAATCAAGACCTATTCATCATATCTCTAAAAATGCGGAAGATTCTAGTCCCGCTATTGATGATTCTATTAGTAAGGTCAAAGAAACTACTCCTAATATATCAGTAGAAGAAAACTGGTCATATGATGGAAAACAAATACAATCTTTTAATTCAGAAAGGTGCGATTTTTTTGTAATGGCCGATAACGATAATATTAAGCAGAGAGCTGTAGGCGTAGACATTGGAACAGGTTTTATTTCTTGTGCTGAGCATGAGGAAGGAAACAAAAAGTTCCGAAAGGTCAGAGACGCTTTTTTTAAATTGAACCCTTCAAAATTTTTAGAGGGATCTGCCGACCAGTTTGGTGAGAGTATGCTAAAAAATGCAGGAGCACACTATGTAAAAGTAGATGGTCAACTGTATGTGCTTGGAGATGATGCATTTAAGTTTGCAAGTCTATTTCATCAGGAGTGTTTGCGACCAATGTCTCAAGGTGTTTTGAATCCAAGAGAACCAGTTTCAAACCTTATGGTAGCAGAGTTGATAAAGGCTGTAGCAGGAAAACCTAAAGCAAAGAATGATGTCCTGTACTATTGTGTTCCAGCAGAGCCTATTGATGCTGACTTTGATGTCGAGTATCATAAACAGATTCTTCATGGTGTCTTTGAAGAGGTTGGATACAAGAATATAAATGTAATGACAGAAGGACTAGCAGTAGTTTATTCGGAACTAGCAGAAACGCAGTATACAGGCATTGGCATGAGTTTCGGTGCTGGTATGTGCAATATTGTTTACTCTTTTATGGGAATCCCGGTATTCGCATTTTCTCTAAGTAGAGGTGGAGATTGGATCGACTCTCATGCTGCAAAGCATACAGACGAGACACACAACGTAATTACTTCTATTAAAGAAAAAGGAGACTTCAGCCTCTATGATTCTACTAACGGAATACAGAAAGCTATCTCAATATACTATGATGCATTGCTTACTTATGTTGTAGAAAAGTTCAAAGAGCTATATGCAAATACGCCCAAGAAAAAGCTTCCAAATGTCATGATGGAACTTCCTATCGTTATTGCCGGAGGAACATCTTTGATGCAAGGCTTTGTTGAAAGATTGAGAGAACTAACAGCGGAAGATTTTCCTGTACCGATCTCAGAAATTAGACATGCCGAAGAGCCTTTATTTGCGGTTTCTAATGGTCTCTATGAGGCAGCAAAGCTGTCATTGAAATAATATGCTTGACCATGAGAGAGCCACAGTAGTTGAGAAACTTTTATCAGGTGTTATATTTTTTAGATATGATTCCAAAGTATACAAAATTGTAAATCCTACAAAAGAGGTAAGGGCATTAGGAGATTTTTTAGCTAATGAGGCATCTAATGATTTAAACTTTTCCCAGCTGATGACAAAAGAGCAGTTAAAAATTGCTCTTAACAATAAAGGCATATGGACATATGAAGAGGAGGGAAAATTAAAGGAAAGCGAAAATACCATAGAGGAAATTCAGATATCTATCTACAAGAACTTTTTTAATTCAAAAGCAAAAGCGTCTTTGAAAAGAAGACTAGAGGGATTAAGAAAAGCAATATCCAAAGCGAATGAAAAGAAGTCCTCACTAGATAATGTGACGCTTGAAGCCTACTTTGATTTTATAAAAGATAGATTTATTATAGGCATGAGCCTTTATGATATCAATGACAATAAGGTCTATAATGCAGAGGAGTTCTTCAATCAAGATTCCCTGATGCTAGACAAGTCTTACGATGCTTGGCTTTCTCAGTACTCGATTATATCTACTCTCAGAGAGGTGTCGAGAACAAATCCTTGGAAGAGCTATTGGGACAGTTGTAAGAACAATGATGTTTTTGGTCTAGCAACTTCTGATCTGAATATTTTCCAGAGAAATGTTGTACTGTTCTCTAAAATGTATGATAATGCCAGACAGAGTCCAGAGGTTCCTCCCGATGAGGTTTTCGAGGATGATGATGCTTTTGATGGCTGGATGGCAGTTCAGAGGAAAGAAGCTGAAAAGAATCGAGCTAAGAATAACGCTGACAAGATAACGGGTCAAAAAGGCGATGAGATTTTTATGGTAACGTCAAAGGATGATAGAGATAAGGTATATGATCTTAATGATTATAGCGAAAGAATGTCTATTAAGAAAAAACTTACTGAGGTTAGGTCAGCAGGAGGAGAAGAGATAAGAGAAGCTCAGCTTTCAGACGTAAAGATGAGGTTGCAAAAAGAATTAGCAGAAATGGTAACAAATAGGTAATAGGAGTATAAAGTGGATGACAAAAACAATGATTACAAAAACTTTTCTAAGAAGAGGCTATTAAATAATATACAAAAGAAATTCAATACTACAACCATAGGCTCTTTAGCAATTATAGAAGATAACTTTGGTTTTTTATGGGGACATGGACTTCCTTATAATCAGCTCTCCGAAGATCAAAAAGATTGGAGAGAAGCATGGAGCGATACTAGGACTAAAATTTTAGATCTAGGAAATTCTAATTTAAGAGCTGCTCAGAGTGAGATCAGCCAATATACATTAACTTGGAACAGATACGTAACTAATTTTTATGTCAAAGGAGATCAGGAATAATGGCAAAAAATAAAGAAAAAAGACCTTTCGATATTGATGGTGTGACTTACGCTGTAAGGAGACCAAAGGTAGAGGATGTCAAACAGGCAAATGAGCTTAGAGCAAAGACTTTTAATGATGCTCTTCAGGATGGAGATTTACTAAGAGACCAGCTTGATAACGAGCTCAGAAAAAGAGAGCTTTGGAATGATGATAGAGAAGCTCAGTACCAGTCTTTAAGAAAGAAGGTTATTGATGGTGAGTTTACCCTGAAAAAAGGGGGTATTAAGCTCTCTGAAGCTAAAGACATTGCATTAGAAATGTCAAGAGCAAGAACCGAGATGGTTTCTATGTTGTCTGGGCGCTCTGATTTGGATTCAATTACATGTGAGGGCAAGGCTGATTCAGCTAGATTCAACTTCCTTTTTGCCTCTTGTTTGGTGTATGATGAGAATGATGCTCCTTACTTTGAAGGAGGTTTTGATGAATATATGGCAAACCAAGATGACCCAGTTGCAGTCATAGGCGCAACTGAATTCTTCTACCTGATGTCGGGAACAGAAGATGTTGATTCTCAATTGCCGGAAAACAAGTTCCTCAAAAACTTTGAATTCGTTGATGACAGCTATCGTCTTATTGACAAGGATGGCAAGCTCATTGATGTAGAGGGCAATCACATTGACGAGAATGGCAATCTCATCGAATGGATTAGCGATGAAGAATACATTTTTGTCGATATTACTGGTCGTAAGGTGACTAAAACTGGAGAGTGGGATGTAGAGTTTTCTCCTTTCCTAGATGACGATGGAAATCCAGTCATTAAAGAAGAACCTAAACCAGAAGAAGCTGAGGCAGAAGATGGAGAAGGCGACAATGAAGAAGAGCCTGAATCAGAAGAAAAGCCTAAAGCGAAGAAGAGCCGTGGTCGGCCTAAAAAGACTGAACCGGATAAGCAAGAAGAAGAGTCGCCCGCAGAAGATGACGCTTCTTAATATTTAATGGGTAAGCGGTCATAGCAATACTATGTTGTGGCCGCTTTATTTTTTAAACGAGAGCTATTTATGGCATTTAATATAAACGCACATGTTATCCTACAAGGCCCTAAGAATATTAGTGCTGTCACTAAGAGTATACGCTCTCAGTTACAGAACATAAATGTTAATGTTGGTGTCAATGTCCCTAGAACGGCACAAACACAGATAAATACTCTTAACAAGCAATTAAATAATCTCAACAATACTAATCAAAAGATTACATCTTCAGCAAAAAGTGCCTCAAGCTCAGTATCAAGTGTAGGCACCAGTGCCAAGAGTGCTGCTAATGCTATGCAGGTCTTAGGTAAAGAGACGGCACTCACTTTTAAAAGGTTTGCTGCTGCCGGTATTGTTACCGCAACATTCTTTAGGCTTACTCAGGCTATATCAGAAGCAGTTCCAAAGGCGCTTGAATTTGAAAGAGGCTTGACAAAACTTCAACAGATTACTGGGTCTACTAGAAGAGGACTTGATGGATTAGCAAAAACTGTTGATGGCCTAGCAAAGAGCTTTGGTAAAGATGCTAACGAAATATTAGAAATCGCACAGATTTTTGCACAGACAGGCCAAAGTATTAGGCAGGTTGAAGCGTCTGTCCGCGCGGTTGCTAAATCTTCTTTAGCTCCTACTTTTGGAGATATGAAGCAGACTGCTGAGGGATTGGTTGCAGCATTGAATCAGTTTGGTATTTCTGCTAGAGACTCCGAGAGAGTTCTGGGCTCATTAAATAGAGTTTCCAAGAAGTTTGCCGTTGAATCTGATGACCTCATCGCTGCAATTCGGCGTGCCGGTGGTGTCTTTGCCATATCTGCGGGGCAGTTCAAAGAGCCAATTGACGCATTGAATGAATTTAGTGCCATATTCACAGCAGTTAGATCTACTACTCGTGAAACTGCAGAAACAGTAGCTACAGGTCTTCGAACAATATTTTCTCGTATACAAAGAAGAGGCACTATTGAAGTCCTTAGAGGTCTTGGAATCGAGCTTACAGATACTAATGGTAAGTTCAAAGGTCTTTTTGAGTCGTTTAGGATTCTATCAAAAGAACTAGATGGGCTCGTTCAAAGAGGAGATGCAATAACTTTATCCGCTATCACTGAAGAGTTAGGTGGTATTAGACAGATAGGTAAGTTGATTCCTGCAATTAGAAACTTCAATAAAGCAGAGAGAGCATTTGCAGAGGCAGCTCAGGGAGCGTCTGAGGGATTAGGCAAAGACGTTGCGAAAGGTCTTGAGCCACTGATTGTCCAGTTCGAAAGAGTTCAACAGAGATTTAATTCTTTAGTTAGAACTATCTCTGATTCTTCTACATTCCAAGCTCTTGCAAAGTCTGCGATAGGCATTGCCAATGCTTTTCTAAGTATTACTGAGTCTCTTACTCCAATACTTCCTTTATTAGCTAAATTTGCTGCTTTCAAACTGAGTAAAGGAGCCGCTTCGTTCTTCCAAGGGTTCTTTGGATCGGCAAGAGGAGCAGGAGGAGCTGCTGCCGTTGGTCAAAATCTAGGTCGTGTGGCTACGGGTCAAGGCAGAGGAGGAGGCGCTGCGACTAGTTCTTTAGCGTCCGCAATAAAGTCGATGAACACTGCTGTCGGAGGACTTTCTAAAGTCACGTCAGCAAATACAGCCGCAACCAATAGTCTAAACACCACAATAAAAGCTCTGCAAGGTAGTGTTGGAGCACTTAACAGTACTATAAGAGCCAAAGGTTTTGGAGGAGGAATAGGTTCTGTAGTAAGAGGAAGAGGAGGTAGGCCGCGAGGTTTTGCTTCTGGTGGCCTTGTTCCCGGAACAGGAAACTACGATACAGTTCCAGCCATGCTTACTCCCGGTGAGTTTGTCATAAAGAAGTCTTCGGTAAACTCAATAGGTGCTGGAAATCTAGCAAATATTAATAAGTATGCGGCTGGCGGTAAGGTCATAGGTTCTGTAGGTGGGACTTTTGGACTTGGTGCTCTAGGAGGGATTAAAGGGAGAAAAAGTCTTGCTAATGAAGCCAGAACATTAGCTCAAATTGAATCAGAAGGATCAGCGGCTGCTGGCGTACTAAGAAACGAATTTAAAAGCATGGCGGATCTTCAGAATGCTAAAGGTGTGTCGCTAGGAGGAAAACTAGGCACATTTAGACAGTCATTAAGCAAAGAGGAGAAGGGGTTATATGATGCTATAAAGAGTAAAAGTATCGGTAGTGGAGCCTTGAGTGGTTCAGGTAAGGTTGCAGCACCTCTTAGGAAAAAATTAGCTAAGCTTACAGGAGTTACCCAGAAGGAGATTGCAGGACTAAACCAAGCAGATGCGGCGACATTTCTAAACCAAAAAAATGTAGCCGATGCAAGGGTCGCACTAGGGGCAGGAATCTCTACATATGACGAAGCTAGGGCTGAGTCAGCAAGACTGGTTGCAAAAGGAGGCAGGGCATATGGGCTGGAGTCTGGGGCAAGAAAAACGTTTGGAAGAAAAATTGTTGGTAAGATACCGGGAATCATAGCTAGCGCAAGTGCTGGAATGGGCAAGGAGTTTGAGTATGAAGCCAGTACACCACTCTCCTCAGTACTAGACACCGGAGGCCTAAACAGTCTCAATGGTCTATTATTTGAAGCTTTTGTTAAATCAGCAAGTAGAGATATAGCAGGAGGAGAACAAAACGCAGCATTTGACATAATGGCTGGAGACGTAGGTAAGCTAAGCACTTTGTTCAGTGGGTATAGGAATCCAACTGAACTTAAAAATCTGTTTGCTGATAAACAAATAAATAGCACCTACAATAAAGCAGTAAGATCATTTGGAGTTTCGTTTGATCCTGCAGCAATAGCTACCTTTGCGAAGGGAGGAATGGCATCTGGAACTGATACTGTTCCTGCTATGTTGACTCCGGGCGAATTTGTTATTAATAGAAAGTCTGCACAGTCAATAGGTTACGGAAACCTCAAGACCATGAACAGCGGAGGCTCGGTTCCAAATGGAGTTAAGGGCTATGCTGCCGGTGGAATCGTTGAGGAAGGAAGGCAGTTTTATGGAAGGGTTAGCCCAGAAACAATTAAGAGAATAAAGGCTAGATATCCAGACCTAAATATAAGCACTGCAGAAGCTAAAAAAATAGCTGGAATGAACGCAAATCAACTAAGGAAATTTGAAAACAGCAGGAGAATTGCCTCAACAGCTACGGTCTCACAAGGAAATATCCAATCTACAAAACCTAAAGTTCAAGGTATAGTTCCCGCCAGCACTACCGGACAGGTTCAGCCTCAGCAAGCTACTAGAGGAAATCTAAGAAATCAGCCAAGAAGACTAACATCTCCTAGAGGAACTGCGGCTGGTTTTGCTGCAATGAGAATGTCCTCTTCGAATCAATTGTCCGCTGGTGTGCCCGCTCCCGGAAGTGCCGCAGCTATTACTAAACAAAATCAACAAGTCGTCAAAACCAATACCCAGCAGACTACAGCAATCAAAAAGAATACTGTCGCCGTTCAAAAGGCAGCTAAGAGTCAAGCTAGAGGTCAAGGCTTACTATCTGCAGCGTTCTTCTTACCAGATCTTCTCTTTAGTATTCCTCTACTAGCAGAATCTTTTAAAGATGTTTCAGAAGGTGTCGAAGGAGCCGGATCTCAGCTAGCATCAACATTGTTAAGCACAGGAATCAGCGCAGCATTTCTTATACCTGCTTTCAAAGAGATGGGAGGCCTTAAAGGGGCTGTGAAAGGAGTCAAAGGGGGTCTTAGTTCATTAAGTAAAGGAGTTTTTGGGGCAGGTCGCCAGTTCAAAAGTCTTAGGACGGTCGGAGCTCCCGGAACTGGAGCGTTCGGAAGAACTCCTGCCCCACTTGGTAGAGCCGCCGCGTTTAGAAACATTGGTGGAGGAAATCTTGCTAAAGGTTTTGCAAAGGTACTTACCCCAGCTGCCATAGCTGGCACGATAGCTACAATTGTTGTTGGCCCAATTACAGAGTCTATAGGAAAGAGTATTTCCACAGCATTTACAGGAGTGAAGTTCGAAGAAATTGGTGGAATTACAGGAAGTAGAGGAGAAAGCTTAGGAATGGCGCAAGTCAGAGGTGGCGCTGCCGGAGCAGTCACTGGAGCTGTCGGAGGAGCCGTTACTGGAGCAGCATTTGGACTTCCGGGTGCTATCATAGGCGGTCTGTTAGGCGGCGCATTGGGAGGCGTGACCGGTGTGCTTGAAGCTGAACTCAATAAAGTTAAGTTTGACAATCTGGCTTCACTAAGTGATGCGGCTGGTGAAGCTGCTAAAAGTCTATCAGATCTTGCCAACAAGCAGGTCATTACTGGAAATGATGTGTCTGTTGCAAACCAAAAAACTTCTAGACTATTAAATATATTCCGTTCAACTATTGACGGTAATATACAGGCACAAAAAGAATATAATGGAACTATAGCCGGATTTTTCAGTAATTTTGGAGGAATGGCATCTAGAGGGTTCAGGAATTTCTTTGACGAGGCTGTGGAAGGCGGTTCCAATATACGGACTGAAAGAGCAGCAAACGAAAGGACAGACAGAGCACTTGCTGGAGAGACTGGGAAGGCAATAGCTGGCGCTTTGGCCGCAGGCATTACTGACGATTTGGTAAAGTCCTCAGAGGAAGCATTCCAATCAGTGGCAGGTTCTCTTCTATCACAACTATCAGAAGGAAGTGGAGCAGAAGGCCGTAGGGATTTAGGAAGAGTCTCACAGAGTATTGACTTGTCTTCGTTCAAAGATGCACAAGACAGCATATTCAAGGTGCAGGATGCACTAAGAAAAACTGGGACTGTTACTCGTGATGCTGCCGGCAATATAACAACTTTTGGAAATGAAGTAGCAGATGCTTTCGCGCAAAATCTTCAAATTCAATTTTTAAGTCAAATGAAGTCAGTTGCAGATACCCTTGGAGATGATGGTAATGCATTTCTGGGAGCTCTTTCTGAATTTACCAACCCTGAAGTGTTTAAAAATGCTGAATCTTTTGCTTCCGCACAGCAAAGAGCAAGTAGTAGACTAAATCAGCTGTTTGGAACTAGCGGAACTAAAGCAACCCAAATGCAAAGAGCCCTTAAGTCATTAACAAGCACTTTGACTACAACTCAGCTTGAAGCCCTTAAGGCCGATATTGCTCTAGCCCAATACAATGTAAGGCTTAAGCAATCTCAAAGTGCTATTGAGGCTATAGTATCTCCATTGGCAAAGCTTACTTCTGTATATGAGCAGGCAGCATCGGAATTCGATAGAATAATAGGCAATGCAAAATCAACCCTAGACTCAGCTATAGCAGGAACAGCCAATTTTGAACTGGCTGATGTTGACAACCCGTTTGAGAATTTAGATCTAAATGTTGCAGCCGAAGATTTTGCAGAAAGAGTGCGTACAGGGTTTGAGCAAATACAGACAATAGGAGGAGCCCCAGCAGCACAAATAACATCTGGCTTAGAAGGAGCTCCAGAATTTGCGGCGGGCTTTGAACAGTTCTTAAAAGACTCTGTACTTCAAGTAGATCGTTTACAAAAAGATAGAGGGGGTCAGCTACCTACAATCAAGGAAGTTTTAGGGGTTTTTGAGCAGGGTATAGCGGATTCTTCTATAGGAGGAGGAGAGCTTGCCAATCTAGTGTTGAAAGATATCGAGACAGCGCTGATAGGAACCTCTGGAAGGCAAGGGACAGACCAAATTCCTATAGAGGCTGTAACCAAGGCTCTAAACGAAGATGGTAATTTACTATCAAAGTTTGGAGAAAATGTTGAGGAAATAATAGGAGAGCTTAGCAAGCTTCAGAAGGCTTCTGTTGAACTTGTGCAAAATCAGCTAGATATAGTGGCACTTCAAAGACAGGTTCAAGTAGCCACTAGAGACCTTGTGCAGAAAAATAGAGACATTGATAAGCGAGTAGGAGAGATAACCGGCGATAGGACAGGCACATTTGCTGAAGCCGACAAAGATCTTCGAGATAGAATATCTCTACTATCTCCCGGAGCTGGAGGCACGGATGCCGCATCGTTGGCTGCTGAGCAAACATCTTTAAGACAACAGTTGCAAGATGCTAGGGCAAGACAAAATAGTGAGGTTATAGATCCTGCTCTTGCTAGGCAAATAGGAGAGCTCGAAGTAAGGCTCGCTGACAATACCGATGCTGTTAAGACACTTGCAGATGATACCTCAAGGCTAGCTGCAATACAGTCCCAGATAGAAAGATTACAAAGCCAAGAAAGAAATGCTCGACAGGGAGGACAAGCTATATTCAGCCGGTTTGCTGATGCTCAAGCCGCATTTAGAAGAGGAGACACAGAGCAAGGAGCGCAGATACTTAGAGGTATACGCGAAGAGATGCGTATTGTTAATAAGCTTCAAACAGGCGCTGCTCTGGATATGGGAGAGGGTGCCAGATTCTTAGGTGGAGAACTTAACAGTACTCTAGCACTATTTGGAGCTACTCCAGAACAAATTGAGCAAGGTCTAGACAGAGGATTTTTGCAGGTTCCTAGAGTCCTTACTGACGCTTTCCAAAGAATAGGAATTAATGTTGATCCTAGAGCTCTTATGGGAGCCTTGAACAGAGGAGGGGAAATAGAAGGACTAAGAGGGCAGGCAAGGCTTGTAGGTGGCGAGCAGAAGGCCGCAAATGATATATTAAGGCAAGACATAAAGCAAGCTGCTGATGTAGTATTCCAAGAACTTTCTAATGCAACTGTAGATCTAGAAAATAAGATTCGTAGTGCGACTACAGCTGTTGAGACATTCAAGAATACAATACTAGAGGGTAGTGAGCCAGCAGCAAGCACCTTAGATCCCGAACTGCAATTTAAAATAGATCAAGCGAGAGAAGCGATAAGCAAAACGGAAGGAAGAATAGCTAAAGCTGAAGAAGAGATGGGCTCATTTAGAGAAATGAGAGATAAAGCGCTTCTTGGCGACTCTAGCTCATTAATGAATCTGCTATTCACTGGAACATCTGCAGGAATTTTTAATGCTAACACCGGAGAGGGCATACCTCTACTGGAAGGAAAAACCGCTGCCGATCTTCAGGGTATGACCCCTGAAACTATGGGCGATATCATTGATGTTAGGGGAGTTATTGAAAAGCTCACTCCAGTTATAGAGGCTCAAATATCAAGCAACCTTGAAACTGGAGAGAAAAGTACTTTAGCCGAAGAGAGGGCTCTACTCAAACAGCAAAACGAGTTACTCAAAGAGTTGATTAAGCAAGCGACCACCACTTCAGGCGTTCTACAGGCAGAGCAAGGCCCGAATAGCTTTAATGTATTTGACAAAACAGCAGATAAGAATGCTGCTGATGCAAGTAACAAATTGAGCGCAATACAGAAGTCTAATCTAGATAGCCCTGCAGCCAGAGACACCAGAAACCGACTAGCTCAGGAAAGATTAGAGCAAATGGATACCTTCAAAGGCATATCCACTGCTAAGTTCAATGTCAAACAGCTTTCGGACGATGAGGTAAGAAGTTTAGTTAGCGATGAAGAGCTACGAACAAGGTTGCTCTCCAGAATGACACCTGAAGGAAGGGCCACACAGCTTTCAAATGAGGCTCTTGCTGCCAATATGGTAACTGGCGGAAGGTTTGCTGGATCACAAGGATCAAACTTGCAGAGCATGGTAGATGCCATGAGAAAAGATCCTGACTTGTCTCTTTCAGAGATAAATGCTGCTGAAGCTATGTTTATAGACAAGGCTTCTAGACAGGGGATTGTCAGTGGTAGAGTAGGCGATCAGAGTAGAGCTGCTATTACAAACAGGCAATTAGAAGGGGTTCAAGAAGCATTCGACGCTAATCAACAAAGAAGAAGTGCGAATGAACAGAGGCCGTTTGATATCATTGCTGCTGAAAGAAGAGAAAGAATGGCTGCAGAGGCGGCTCGTGAAGAGAATATGAGGAACATACCTCTAGAAGATATAGCTGGAGAAGGATTTGGCGCGTTTGATAAAGTGCTTGCTGATTTTGGAGTAGAGTCTGATCAAGGGTTATTTAAGGCAATTCAAGAAGGTAGAACATCTTTTGGTAGATTTGGAACAGAAGAACAAGAGTTCAGCGGATTAAGAGGGGGTGCTACCAGTAGAGCTACAACTCTTAAGGACCAAGCTATATTCCTACAAGACTTATTCACAAGAGAGGCTGCTGGTGGAGAAAAAGTAGACTTTGATTTACTGACTGCTGATGCGATAGGAATTGACCCAAGCTTAGATCCGAAGAAAAGAAAAGCTGCTTTAGATAAACTTAATAGAGAAGAACAAAACAAAAGGTTGAGTAAAATTACTGCAGCTCCCGGAACTGCAGAGTTTGAATCCCAGTATGAAGATATAGCTGGAGGTGGCTTTTTTGCTGGAAGAAATTTCCTTACTAAAAGTCAGAGAGAGCAGGCTGAATCACAATTAAGAAGAGAGTTTAGCAATTTCGACCGCCGCGTGACCTATAATGATGAGATCAATGACGAAGCGCTTGGTGGCCCATCGTCCGATCAGTTCCATGAAGCAAGAAGAAAGCAGTTTGCAGGCACCAAGGCTGCAGCTATTGCTAGAAAGGGCGGCGCAAAAGTAGAGGCTGCTGCGCCTGTTGAGGCTACTAGTGGTTTTGGTTCAGCACGAGAAGACTATCTCAAATTCAGAGAGGAAGAGGATGCTTATAATGCTAGACTAAATGAAATGCACGCCGCTACACAAGCCGCTGACAATGCTGATATTGAAGTAAAAAGAGCTCAAGCTGAAGTATCTCTCCTTGATGAGTTTTTAGATACCGACTACTCTTCGGAAGGTATGATTGATAGAAAGAAGGTCAAAGAATATATAAGATTTAGCAAAGAACAAGGCACGACAGAGAATGTAGCCCGGTATCAGGACGTTCTTGATACAAAAAGCGGAAAAGAACAAAGACAAAAAATCCTCAAGATGCGAGAGGAACAAAAGCAACGGCTCCAGCAGTTACAAGAGGAACAGCAGGCGGCGCAGCAAGGGCTTAACCAAGCCCAGCAAAACTTAGGAGAAAGACCTACAAGACCTACAGCACCGTCAGCTGATGCTCCGTTGCAAACTGAGTTTCCTCCCGATCCCGGAAAGGCGACCTCAATGGGCTCCTCTGCATATGAAACTGAGCAAAAGGCACAAGCTGGTCTTCTTGCAGGAGTTCCCGGAGCTAGAGGTAACTTTAGACAGTTTGGTACAGGTGTACGTGGCAGAGGAAGTGTTGATCCTCAAAATTATATCTCAGGTGCAGCTAAAAAAAGCATAATGAGAGGAAAATCTTTTGTGACTCGCGCTGGCAGCATGGGTCAATATATGGACCCTCGCACTGGCAAAACATTCAATTATGATGAACTTTCTGCTAGTGCAAGAAAATCAATACAATTAGGAACATCAAAGCTTGTTAAGAAGCCTACGGTCAAACCAGAGACTAAAGGCGCTGGAGGCGTAGCTGGTGGAGGAATAACTCCAGAAAAAACATCTGATATTATAGGTAGTGGCGGTGGAACGGTAGGATCGATAAAAGACGCTGCGGCTATGCATGATGAATTCATGGCTATAGGCGGTCGTCCTTCTGGCGCAGCATATGAGGAATACAGAGATAAATACCCAATTAGAAAGACTCCTCTAGGTCCCGTGGATGAACATGGCATGATTCCCGGCAAGAACTATGGGCCACAAGGCTCAAGACCCGGTGGAATGCCTACTTTGGAGGAAATGGGTTTTTCATCTGCTGACTTACATGCCGCTATGGGAATAGCAAATTCTCATGTCGGATATGGTGGACCTACTGGCAGCAGGCCAAAGGATTTTCTAAACGCGGTAGGTTTTTCACCCGCTAGCGCGGCTTCCGCTCTTACTGGCGTTGGCGGTGGATATACTCCCGCACCAATGCCGATGCCGGGCGGTATGCCGATCCCTCAAGGTGCTGGCGGTCTTGGTGGAGTTGGTGGTATAATGGGCCCTGACGCAGTGCAAGCAATCAGCAGTCTAGCTGGAGCTTTGAACAATCTAGGAGGAGTGATAGAGCTCAAAATTACAGAGCCTATTGAAGTTAGGTTAGATCAAGGAAATTTAATGGGCGAGATAAAGAAGGTCGTTGCAGAAGCTGTCAAGAATTCAGCATCCTCCGCACTGGCTGGCAATGGATCTCAAATGACACCATCAACCACTACATCTCCAACACCAAATTAACATAGGAAAGATAAAAAATGGCAATAACCGGAGTAAATGTAACGTATGGCGATTATCAATTTAAGCCTGCACCAGATGTCTCTTATGAAAGAGAAACTTATGCTATTAAAAATAACGGAAATATAATAGGTGGTGTTTATACAATAAGCCTAGAAGGAACTCTTATACCCGAAGCAGACGTTACAAAGAGTGGAGGTGCTCTTGATGTGTTTAGAGCACAAGAAGACCTGCATGAGGCATTTACTTCTAATTATAAAGAGTTTATAGCTGAGTTTTTAGGAGATCCAGATTGTGAAGGGACTGTTATATCTGGAAGACCTCTTGTTAACTCTATTAGTATTTCCAGTCCTGATTACTATACAAAAAGAGCCCAATACTCTATATCTTTGGGTTTTGCAGCATCTAGTTTAAGCGGAGCTCAGGACTATTTAGGAACAGGACTAAATCTTGAAGACGCACAAACAAACTACTCTTTTGGTTATATAAAAAAACCGACTAAATTTTATGGAGTCGAATTTCCTCCAGTACTTGAGATCTCAAGATCAGTTAGCGCCGTAGGTCAAGTCATATCCACTGGAGACGCTACTGGGCTAGGCGGATCATATGAAGGTGCTCTCTGTGTTTCTGGATTGACCAACGCTATTAATTATGTGACAGGTGTCGCTACATTAGAATTAAGTAATGTAGAAGTTAATCATTTATTAAGTCTTGGAACAGAAGTTGCCTATGGCTATAGGACATATTTGACTGATCGCTCTGTGAGTCAAGATGAGACTGCGGGCTCAATATCTGTTGATGATACATTTATTGCAGTTGCTAATCTAATGCCAACAAGTGTTGATGCAAACGGAAACCCTAGCGGGGCAGATACACTACCTAGTGGCGTTACAAGCGGCCCTGAAAGTGGATTCGTAAAGCTTGGAGAGTATCCTGTAAATGATACATTCTCATTGAACGTAGAAAAATCAAACCAAGATGGGATTACAAGTGTTACAATGGATGGTTTGGTTAAGGGCTATCCTACATATAAATTAGGAGATGGTTCTTTTAGTCTTATCTCTGATAGCGGAGCTTTTGACATTGCTAGAACATACACTAGGTTTTGTCTTGATAGTGGTGTCTTTTCTACTAGAGCAGCTATGGCATATAGCGGTGCCATTCCAGAAACTTTGACAGGAGTTATAGGAACTCCATTTAATAGGAAGCCAATTTCTGAAGCATATGGCTATAATATAGAAGAGGGGACTATAAGTTACAATATTTCTTTTGATAACAGACCAGCGCATTGTGTGACTGGAGTCATATCAGAGCAAATAAATGTTACTAAGAACAGACCTACAGACGTACATGCGGTTATAACTGTTTTAGGAAGAGCAGCAGGACCAATACTACAGGATATAGGAACAAGGACAGCTTTTACTCAAGACTTAAGTATTTCTGCAGCGGTTGTGCCATCTACAGGATGTGCGACAGGAGACAATTACTTTGATGCCGCTCCAACTTCACAATATGATGCAGTTGTAGACAATCTTGAGCAGTCCATCAGCGGAGATGGAAATACTATATTTAGGACAGCGGACAATGAGACATTTGATGTCAAAACAGGAAGATATACTAGACAGTGTAGCTGGATTTATACTTCATGTCCGTCTTAGGAGTTAATTAATGCCAAACGTTTGTGACTATGGGGAAAACATTGTTGGGCCGTTTAAACAAACGGTCTTTCTGGGATGTAGTGTAAAATCTTTTGGCTGCAATGTAGGCTGGAACCAACAGGTAACAAATCTAACTGTTGAGTTAGTAGAAGACCCATGCGCTGGAGAAAAAGTTTACTATAACAAGCCCGGACATGAGGATATTTGGACTCAAGCAGATCCGGGATTTGAAGCATACCAGCCATCTATAGGCGCTCCCGTTTATTTCAGGGTAGGACTATTCGAATTTGCTGGAGTTGTTCAAGGCTGGAACAAGAGGGATGACACTGGAGGTCTTAATCAGTACACTGTAAATATATCTGATCCTAGATTTTTATTGCAGAATACTCAGGTCATAGTAAATGAGTTTGATGGGTCTGTTGGTCCTATATATAATGTCATCAATCCTTTTGGATTTCTTGAGAGTTATGGTTTTGGTATCTCTGATGTAAATGAAGTAGGTGTTCCTTGGGCGTATATAAAAGTTGCTTCCTCTAGTTTGCTTACAAGTCAGGCCTCTCTTGCAGGAAATACTTTCGGCCCTCATGGGGGAGTTGTTTTCAGAAGTCACGACTGGAACAATAGAACGGAGAAATTTGGATTATTAAAAGGGACAGACACTTTTTCTAATCCTAACATAGTAAACGACTATGGTGGTGAACATGGTTGGGTAACAACCTATTATGTTGACTTGCATGATATTCCATTCTCTCCAGATTATTATAGGCTTCAATCTCCAGAAATGACTATTTTAGATATGGTCAATCAGGTATGTGAAGATGCAGGATGTGACTACTATGTTGAACTTTTTGTAACATTTTTAGGCGAAAAAGTTATAAAGATAAAGACACAACAAAGAAGAGAACAACCGACACTAGGCAAGATTCAAGAATTTATTGACACAAGGACTGGTGTTGTTTCAAAAAATGTTGGACGCGAGTTGAGAAACGAGGCAACACAATCATTCTCGTATGGGGCCAACAAGCAGTATTTCGTTGAACAATCTGACTATGAGCCTTGGTGGGGATTTGATACAGAAGGAGACCCACACACTTGGACAACGATAACAGATCCTGCTGGGGTACTGGGAACTATATATGTTGTTAATGTTGATGTTAGAGAGCTTAACACGACATTGGCTACTCCTTTAGGTTCTGATTACATAAATATAACAGAGGCCGAAATGAGGTGTGCTCTGGGAGGATTTGGATCATGGCAAAACTTCATACAATCGTATAATTCAGGAGGAGGTACAATAACAGGGCAGTGGGCCGCAGCTAGAGGCTTCAAACCTACTTTTGAAATAGAAGATTTCGCAGCGGGAGGCGATGACCAACTAAAAGCCAATAATCAGGTCGGTGGAATGTTCCCTAATCTAGCCAACTTTGAGTTCGATGCTGTTGCAGTACAGGATGCAAAAAAGATACATGCTTTTATAAGTCAGTTTACCGATGAGTTCTATGGCAGAAAAGCTCTAGTTCCTATGGATGTAGACTATTACTTTAATCAAGAATCAGCAACAAATATTTTTGAAGCCTTACCAGCCTCCGAAGCTTGGGTAGAAAGCGGAGGGACGTGGCTAGGAATCACTAAGCCAAGTGTATATCTAGATCAGTTTACTAGTGAAGAGAATTTAGTTAGTGGAGGAGTAAGGCATCCGGCTTCTACTGCATACGTAAGAGATGCTGGGAATGCTGTTACAAACAATACATACATATGGATATCGGCTAGCCCAGAGCCAGAGCCTATAATAAAAGCGCCAGCCATAGGAGGGTTGCCGATAGTCTGGGCGATAGTCAATTTTTCTGATATAGCCGAGTACAAGGTTCAAGAGGTCGGAACAGAAAGCTTTATGGCAGGTGGAGCATTTTCAATCAAAAGCTTTAAGAATACAAATATCGTGCCGGTTCTTGACGGTTTTGGTATGGGAATTGGAGCAGATGTCTCTTTAGGAATGGCACTCAAGAGACTGTATCCGCAGCTTATAGCATTGCCTTTAAGAAGTAGCTATAGCAAGTACGGAGCATTTGGATATGTTGGACCTCCCGGAACAGTACTCATGAAGCCTGATGACAGCCTGTCTCCTTGGAGCTACGGAGGAACACCTACAATGAACCTAGTTGCGGATGCTCAGAACATAGATGGATTGACTTTTATGCAGGTTGGAGAAAGAGGCTCTGTTACTTGGCCCGGATATCCAGAGCATAGAATAGGCTCGGAGTTGAGGTCATCTGAGGCTTTGTATACCACAATAGTAGCATCACAATTCCCTTGGTCAATAACTAATAACAACGGCTCAACAGGCCTGCAGCACTACACATATCTAGATGTTCCTAAAGCCAAAGGAGATTTTGGCCCAAATATAACTAGTATAGCTGTTAATATAGCTCAAGGAGGCGTGACAACCACATATGAATTAAGCACATTTACTCCTTCTTTTGGTAGAATGTCTAGGATAAATGCTGAGAGGTTAAAAACAGCTGCTAAAAATAGGGTCAAGATGGCTAGGATGGCTAGGAAACAAGCCTTCATGAAATTGTATACTCAACTTTCAAGAAATAGGAGTTCTTAATGCGTTCTAGAGATACCACTAGCTATAATAACCAATCCAAGCAAACTCTTGCTGGAGCAAAGTTATTGGCAGCCGGAGAAATAAACGTTGTAAGTTCTTCGGGCAATGCTGGAATATGTGCTGCCACTAGTCCTCAAGAAGTCATGTACTCCCCAGTTGGTAATTTTGATAATCAGGGCGGTGCGAGCTGGGATGCGATTATCAGCCCATTTCAGATTAATGGAGGCTCCTCAAAACTGCCTACCATGCCAACTACTGCTTCTAATGGTTGTATTCGTTCACAATCTAATGAGATAGATCCTCCTATAGACGGCTGGACTCCTCCAATTGTAAATATTTCATATCTTAATCCTTTCAAACGGCCTGCCGATCCTTCGCACGCAAGCCCATCAGACACACACTATGATGGGACGATTATATATAATGGCGACAAAGATGACAATCAAAATCTTATTAATAGAGTCGCAGCAGGAGAGGGGTTCCCTAATGATTTAAGGCCTATGGCTCTCAGAGGCCCTCTAGTTATACAAGGATGGGGATATGATTTAAATGGGAAGCCCATTCCAAATAAAGCAGATAATGAAGCTAATGCTAGAGGAGGAACATTTGTTTCCACCGATCTTAAGGATGAGTTTTTAGACAGCTGGATACAAAAGAGAGAAACTTGGCCGGTTGCTCCGGTTGATCTTAGGTATGATCGAGATAGAAAAGTCTGGACTGTTCCTAATGGTTTTAGAATAATTAGAGCTACAGCAAAAGACGATATTAATCGCGGCTCAGCAGGAAGCGCTACAGCTAACAATATAGATACCGTATATGCATCTGACGGGAGTACAGTCACAGATAAGACAATAACAGTAACAAACCCATCTTTTAATAGTAATATATCTTCTGGACAGGAATTTTTTACATTTTTTGACACGAAAGATTGTACGTACTATCCAATAGTTCCCTCTGGATCAGGAGGAGGAGGAGGAAGTGGGTGTCTAAAAATTTCTAGAGCGAGTTCTTGCGGCAGCACAGGAATTGGTGAGCACGAGTCTGATGGCTCTTATAACTCTTATAGCAGTCTTATAATCAGCAATGGTCTCAAAGGTGTTCCTTATGATGCAGCCGGTTCTGGCTGTGGAGGGAGTGGTCTTACTCTTTCAACAATCCATAAAATTGGAGGAAATGTTTTTGAAAATATTGAGGCGGCTGGTTCTATATCAATTATCCAGACAGCTGCTCAATCAGGTTCTTGTGACTATACTATTAGTGGTTCAGATAGTAGCTGCGAATTTGCAGGAACCGCTACCGTTACGTATGTTAGAGATATATGCTGTGCTGGAAGCGGAATTAATGTTAAGTATGGTCAGATGGAATTTATAAGTGGATGCTTTAGTGGGTACGAAGAAGAGACTTGCTAACTAATATACTCTATACATAAGGAAAATTAGATGGCTGAAGGGTCAGGAAGATTTATTGAGATAGGAATGCCGGGCAGCGATTGCTGTGTATGTGAATTAAATGTCAATACTAACAATTCACAAGAACACTGTATGGATGGTGGTGGTTTTGGCAACTGCATATTTGACGTGCGTAACTCGGACATATCTGGAGGCTATTATATAAATAGAAACTTCCCATTTAAAAACTATCCAGAGTGCATATGCTCTGGAGGGGGAAAAATAACTCAATATTGCCCTCATCCGGTTAGTGGTGTTTACACGACAGATTATGATGTGATATGCGTAGAGACAGGGGTTTGTTCAGACGGAAGCCCGACTGTTGTCGTAGGAATACCAACTGGACAGTTTGGAGCTCCCGGAGAAGGAAGAGGGATAGATTGTTTCTCTGATGTAATAGATGAGGGGTGTGGATACTTTTCTCTTACTTGCTCTGGAGAAGAACCTTGCGAGCCTTTTTGTACACGAGCTATACCTTTATATGCAGGAAAGGCAGATGGAGGCCCATGTTTCCCATATACTTGCTGCGCTTGTCCAGAAAGCGGAGCTGGAGTAACTAGAACTGCTAGTATTTCAGTAACATCTTCTAGCGGTAGCTTCAACAAAGACATAACATTGTCTTCTGACGAGTCAGGTATGTGTCGTGATGCTTATGGTGTTAATGGAAGTATTCCTTGCTATTCAAGCGACATAAACGTATATTCAGGCATTAACGTTCAGGCAGAAAAATATGGTGTAACAGGATTTCAGCTTTGTGATGTTGGCTCTAAGCCGGGATGCTCAGGGCAAAGAATTGATGCTACACTTTGCTGTTGTGAAGTCCCGGCATCTCAGGGGCTTACTTCTGGCAACCAAGAGTGCCATACTTGCAACTATCAGTTCACGATGTCGTTTATACCACTTAATGACTATTTGCCTGTACCTGCTCACGAGGGTGTGAAGTATTGTTTCTGCCCTACTGGAGTTGATGCATACGGAGGGTCTGACGAGCCTTTGCTTCCCGGAGATAATATTGGAGGCACTGGACCAAAAGCAATAAATGAGCTTTTTACTCTTGTTGATGGCTCATGTGAACCATTCTTTCTAGAGTTTATAGCTTCCGGGCTCTATTGGAATTGCGACTGCCTGTTAGCTGGAGATGAAGAGGATGTAAGTAATGATGTTACTATAACAGTCACTATAACCTAAAAGGATCAAAACAAATGAAGAAGGAATACGACTACGAAAAGATGACAACAGAGGGATTCTCATGTGACTGTGAGGTCGCAGGATATTGTCCTTTATTAGATAAGGATATGTCTCCGCACTTACATAACCTTTGCAAAACAAACCCGGTTTATAGAAACAGATTTTTAGAAAACGCAAAAAACAGAGGTGTGCATCATTCAGCTGTGTCAAGGAAATATAGCGAAGATACACAAAAGACCTTAGAGCTAACTAAGTCTGCCGATTCAGCAATACAAGAGTTAAAGTCTGAGGGTATTGATCTAAATCAAGAAGCAAAGTCCGAAGGTCTTGGTGATACGATACAAAAGGTATTGTCTAAGTTTGGGATAACTTCAGAAAAAGTAGAAAGAATTGCAGGAATGAAGGGCTGTGGCTGCAGCGAGCGTAAGCAATGGTTTAATAAAATATTCTCTTACAACAAGGAGGGGAAAGATGTCTGAGAACCCTGACAGTTTATCCGACGAACAACTTGCAGATAAAGTGATAGACGAATTTAAAAAAGAAGGAGTCGATCAATATGTCTCACATGCAGCAGAATCCAAAGGAGGATTAGGAGACACAATAGAAAAGGTCTTAGGAAAAATAGGCATAACATCGGAAAGAGTCGAGAGAATATTTAATGTGGACTCAGAAGGTTGCGGATGTGGCAAAAGAAAGAAGTTTTTAAACCAGTTATTCCCCTATTTCAATAAATATAAAGAAGACACAGATAGCAAATAAAAAAAGGGGGTATATAACCCCCTCCAGTTTTAAAAAACTGCCTTAGATATCTACTTAGAGGCTGGTGGCTTGTATACAAACCATCCCCTCTGAGGTAGAAATCCTCGGTTCTTATCAGCATAAGCCTTTTCGTTGGCTCTTTGCTCTTTCTGCTTCTCAGAAAGCTGGTCCCATCTGATCTTTGGATAGATCTGACCACCCTTCTTCGTGCGTCCGAATATAACTTTAGCTCGACAATCTTTACAGACTACCTCAAGCCAGTCATTTTCTGAGCTATCATGACGGCAAACAAACTTCACATTTGGTGAAGAGCATTTACCACATGACTGATGCTGAAAAACTTCCTGAACTCTAGCAACTTGTTTAAAAAGTTCTTCTTCAGTTTCCGCGTCAACTTGAAAAGTCAAGTCGGGCGTTGCTCTGACGTTAGCTTTCATTACTTTTTACCTCCGGTATCAAATGTTTCTCTCCATTCGGAATCGTAACCCTTCAAGTTTTCAGGAATTGATGCTGGACTTCTTTGGTACTCAGATAAAGTACTTAACAGCATTCTGCCTTGGAGGTTACTAGAATCTCTGATTGAGTCAGCGCTAGGACAGACACTCTTTACACCCTCAACCAAATTAATATCCAGCCTTTTACACATCTGATTGATAGCCAGTATCTGCTGGTCAGTTATATTTTCCTGAGCAGCTAGCACATCATCTTCTGATGTTTGCTGGACTTCCTCAGCAGTCACGACCCTTAACTTAAGAGCTCTTCGTAAGGCTTTGCCTTCAGCTCGGGTATCTGCTGTAGAAACAAGGTGTTGGTTGAAAGGGTGTGGAATGTTTTGAAACTTAACATCAACACAACCATCTACAGTTATTATAACGTCTGTAGAGTATTTTTGGATCGACAAAGTATGCTTAACTGTGCATACTCCTCTAGAAGTATCATAATTGAATATTTCACTTGTGGAGCTTACGATTTCTCCGTAAACTCTTTCAGTAACTCTACGCAGTCCATCTACAGTGGGATTTCCCTGCTTGAGTTCACTGTCATGCATTTGATCAAGAACATACTCACTCCACTCAGGGTCAGAAGGAGTATATACCACCTCTTCTGTCTCTTCATCAAGCTCTTCCTCAATTACATCTACGATGTCTTCGAAGTCTGCTTTTTCAACTTTAGTTTTACTTTTTGCTTTACTCATATCTCTATATACCTCTGATCTTCCTTTGGAAACTCTTTAGTTATCTTTTCTAGCTCTTGAACAACCTGTTCCAGCACTCTTCTAAAGTACCTTTGAGAGCTCCTCTTGTCCTGTTTGATTCTTATTAAAACCATTCCCTCTGATATAATTAGACCCGTTTTTTGACGATCTGACCTCTTATTTCTTTCTAAATTTTCCTCTCCCCACACGGGCTCAAAATGTGAAGGGCCGTCTACTTCTATAGCTGTTGAAGTGTCATTAACATATAAGTCTATTTCTAATCTTTGATTTCTCAGTAAGTGTTCTCTATGGAACTGAACGTCATATCCTAGCTGGGTAAGCTCATATAGTAGATATCGCTCCATCTTAGATCCTATTCTTGAAGCTTCTCTAATTGCCTGACTTCCTTTTTCTAGAAGTTCCCTCTTTTCGCTTTCAGATTTGCTTTCCCAAGAAACCTTTCCTATCTGAGATCGGACAAGTCTTTCTTGATCGTCTAGAGAATCCCACACCTTTCCTTGGCTTTCGCTTATTTTAAGCTTTGTTTCTTCTGTGTGTCCTTTTCCCTGAGTAGGATGCTCTGACCTTCCACACTCTAAAGCAATTTTGGCAGCTTGGCTCCTAGTCCTTATTTCAATACCTAGCTTAGATGCATCCCTTCTGAGCTTATTAGCATAGGTTCCAAACTCTTTTGCTATTTCAGCGAAGCTAAGCTTTTCTTTTATGTACTTCTGCTTGAGAACTTTTTTCTTTTCTTTATCGTTTAGAGAGCTATAATTCATTTCAAATCTCCAATATCTTATCTGCGTTGATAGATTCCATAATCCCATCTGGCTTTCTTATAAAAGTTTCTAAAACATCATATATTTCTTTTGTGCGCGCAATTATTTTAACATCTTTATTAAAAAAGACCTTTATTATGTCTGAGTATGATAAGATATTGTACTTATGCCAATCCACAGAGCAAACCCAGAATATTTTTTTGTTGCACATCTTGTTATCTAGTATACTTATTGTGTCATGGAGCGTGACGCACATCAGAGTTCCCTCAAAATCATACGACATATATTTTGAGTACAGCGACAGGTTAGGGTCGTCTACTGGTGTTTGAGAGTTTGAAAACAAAGTTATGTTATTGTCGCAAAGCTGCTTTACATTTATGTTAGCTATATTTTCGCAAAGTAATCCTATCATAGTATTGCCTCTTTTGATTTCAAAATGGATTGTACGGCTTCATTGGCTCCCAGAGAAGAAAACAACTCTGCGCAGAAGCTGAACCCACTATTGTTTTTAATTTCTTCAGCCGCAGCCTGCATATTATAGTCTTCATTTGAAACAGCGTCTAATGCAACTAAAAGGCTCTCATTATCATGAAAGGTATTAATGCCGGGAATTTCTTCAGTTGACAAGACTATAGGAACTGTGCCCATAATAACACACTTATGCCAGTAATCAGATGTAATGTCAATATATGTCTCACATGAGTTTACTATATCTGCTCTTTCTTGGTCTGTAACTTTGCCAAGATAAGGATGAGCATCCAATCTGACATCTCCAAAAAATCTAGCTCCCTTCTCAAACAGTTCAACAAATATATTTGAGAACCTCTGCACAGTTTGTTCTTTCATAGAATCTGTGAATGACGCGAGCTTGCACTTCATATGATCTCTTTTTTGGCCTTTCTTTATATTGGTTATGTCATATACGTTTTTTGGTAGAGGTATTGATCTTCTACTAGACGAATCCCCTACTACCATATCAGCAACAACTTCATCAGCCGGATAGTCTCCGATATAAACTAATGTAGTTGACGGATATTTCTGCTTTATATAACCAATTCCATTTACATTTGCTTCCTGCCCATATATCACTAAGTTAGGACGCATATCCGAGAGCATTTTGTATAGCGGAACAATAGAGCTATCCCATCCAATCGCTTCTATATTAGATGCTATAATAGTATTCCCTATAGTCTCAGATAACGGATTGTTTTTTTCTATCACTATCATTTTATAATACTTGCCCTTAATAAGTCTTTAGATGTATCTATGTCAACAACTTTTATCGACTTGTCAACGATACATTTAATCTTTCCGCCTGAGTCAATAACGTTATTTATTATCTCAAAACCAAACTTCTTTTTGTTTTTTCTGTCTTGACATTCTTTCTTAAATATCTCAAGTTCTCTACCTTGTAAGTATATCATCTGGTTCCATTTCATATCTAAGTCGTACATCATGTTTACTATGTTGTTATTTGCGTCTAGTATGCATCCCACTTCATTGTTTCTGTCGTGGTCTATTCCCGCTGAAGTACAGCTTGTTGAGAAATCCATCTTTAACAAGGCTTCCTCATTGAAAACAAGGTCTCCGTAAATGATTAATACTCGATCAGCACTGACAGATCTAAGAGCTATTGATAGACTTCTAGAAACATTTGTTATTGAATAGTTTTCATTTTCAACTTTGATAAATCTTTCTGGACAAGAGTCCATAAGCTTATCACACTCAAACCCCGCTACTATTATGAAGTCTACTGGCCCTAATACTTTATCTATTAGCCTTATCTGTCTATCTAGTATCGTTCCCTTTGTTAGCTGTATAAGAGGCTTTGGTCCATAGCTTTTCATCCTCCTTCCTTCTCCAGCAGCAGGAATTATAACAGTGATTGAATCGTGCTTCTCTGCTTTTATCTTATGTTTAGCCATTTGATATAAATAAACCTTCGACTGATATTAGATCTTTTTCTTCATTAAAATTCACACTAAACCCTGTATTATCATTATCGACTAGAGGTTTATTACAAAACAAGACTCTTTCCAAATTATCATTGACTTGCGAAGCTACGTACTTCAAATCAGGATACTTCTTAAATATCTCTACTATAGTTGTTATCGTGTTCTCATTTGCAAAATCGAATCCTTGCGGAATAACCCCAAATATGTCACAATCCTTCGAATACGTTTCGATCATGAATGATTCTCTTCCATCTATATTTATCCATACCTCAAGATTTTCGTATGTCTGTGTAGGGATCTCAAGTTTTGAAAAAATAGCTATTACTTTTGGGCCATGCTTGGACATATATCTTCAATCTTATATATATAATTTTCAGCATCCTCTTCAAACTCAAGGAGCTTATCTTCTATGTGTACATTGAATGCATTGCCTGTATGTTTTCTATGTAGAAGTCTGTTGACTAACATCCCATTTAGCTTTTCATCTACGGGATGGCAATACACAGGCTGCTTAGCATCAATAATTATAGAGCTATGTATCTCTTCTGTAAACTCCTCCGGCACTTGAAATCCGCAAGAAAAAACTATATAGTAAGGAAAAGCATATTTGAAGTATGTCCCATCTACAGCCAAATCAATCGCTTGTCGATCTGTTGTTTCAACATCTAGAATGTTTTGGATTCTCCAGTCTACTTTGTCCTCATGCTTTTTTAATATGTCCTCTATTTGCATATTGAGTTTATAGATAGAGTCAGTCTTTTTCATGCTGATCACAGAAATGATGTTTGGAGGGTTAAATTGCCCAACCAATGATTCAAGGGTAGTGCTGAGATCATCCAATGTAGACTCTTGATGAAAGAGAAGCATAACCTGATATGGACTCTTTGTTTGAGATTCTACAATGTTCAATAGTTCAGATTTTGTATACTGCTTAGCCCATTCCTTGTCCCTATGATGGGTACATAGCTTATTGTTTATAACAAAAAATTCTTTATCGCTATCATCATAAACCTCTATAACCTCAGCGCCAGCGTCTTTATATTTATCTAGCATACCGGCAGAACACCCTGTTTGCGTTTTGTCCGAGTATACAGAGAAAGCACAATCTTTACAGCTCGTATGTACTTGATTTATCATATTCTTTTTGCCTCTAAAATGTAGTTTAATCCAGAAAGTCCTGCGTATTCGACTTTGAATTCTTGGGACTGATTTATTTTTTCTATTAAGTCATGTAGACTAACACCTGCATTCTTCCCACTGATAACTAAAGAAGAAAACTCTTCTGTACTTATCTCTCCTTTTGAAAAGTTGTCGGCAGCTTGATATAGGTCTATGCCCTGTATTTTAACAGTGCCACCCTTAGCTACTTTGGACATCAGTTGAGCTAAGGCATTTTCATAAGGGCATGATTCCAAAAATCCATATGCTTCTATTTTAGAATAGAAATAATCTATTTTTTTTGAAATATCTCCATCTTCACATATGTCAACATCTGACAACATTCCCGGAATGATTGGTCGGTTTGATCCGCAGAAAACAAATAATCTCATATTAAATACTTCTTCCTAAAACATATTTCCATTTATTAATAAAGTCCTGCTTATTTGTAAAGCACAAAGATGCGACATCTTTTATCTGATATTGAGATATATCGCTTGCCATAGCATCTTCAATAAGTCCTAAAACTTCGTCGTATCCTTTATAGAAGTAGGCCGTGTCTCCCAGAAGTCGTTCGGCTTCTACTGAATATGGTAGAACAGGAATACAGCCAAAAGACAGAGCTTTGATTAAGTGTGGAGTCAGACCTACTATAGTGTCCAGAAAAACTTTCGCTGATAGTAAATTGTCAGAATTGAATTGTGCAAACTTATGCGGAGAACATGCAGACTGAAAAGCTTGAAGTACGTTCGGTGGAACATGTTCAAAAATACAGATGTGATTTTGTTTGTTTCCAGATGCAATATCTTTTTCTACAGGAGGTATCGTTACCATAGAATCTCTGCCAAAAAATGGAAGCATAGATACCTCTACTTCTGGAGAGCATTCAACCTTTTGCCTGACATTAAATGTGAAAGGTCTTGGACAATAGTTATCCTCGCTGCTATTATGAACACATATAAGATCTAAACCAAATCTGTCTTGTAACTCTTTTGCTATTTGTATCTCTTCTGCTTTCCCAATGCATAATATCTTGTCGAAGCAGGCAACAATAGGCTGGCTAGTATTGTGTATGAGTATAAAATTAGCAGGAGTAGACTCTATTGGTATGCCCCATGTTTTTGGGTTGTACACGTAAAAATTTACATCTTCTAAGTTAGCGAACTCTTGACAATATCCTTCATATCCACTTTGGAGAAGTAAGACATTCAGCTCTTTTGTTTTTGTTCTCTTTCTTATTTTGTCTAGAGTAGCGAACATACAATATCTCCCACACTCTTTTCTTTATTATAATAAAAACTTTTGAATCCTGAGTCAAGCATGAAGCTCTGCTTTCTATTGAGTTCTTTTCTATCTCGCACCACTCTTTTCATTGTCTCGGATAAGTGAATCTCGTCTGGAATGTTACCAATAAGGTTTGATTCCCTAGTTCCGCTGCGAGAGTCTACTATGTAGCAACCTGACTGGTCTAACCATTCCAGTATGCCATCATGGTTGCAAGTAACTAGAGGATTGGCGTAGGACACTGACATCATAGTGTGCAAAGATATGGAGTAATCCATACTTACATCTATGAAGCAGTTTGACTTTTGATAAACATCTGCATTACCGTAAATAGCAACTGTTGGATAAAGGTCAATCTTCCCAAAAATTGAGAGAGAATTTCTTATGTCCGTGACAAATTTTGATAGCTCTTCTGGAGAGTTCGAGAGTATATTCAAGATAACGTTGTCCTTAGAAGTAAATGAGCTAAGGTACGCCTTCAATACTATTTCTAGATTAGTATGCTTTCCTAATGCTGATACGCAAAAAGCAGTGTCTTTACTTATCTTCTTAATGGGGGATTGTTTTGCAACTTGCGCTACATTAGGTCTCGCTACAAAAGTTTTTGGCTGCAGGCACTTAGGGAGTAAGCTACGCTGTTTATGACTTCGCACAATTATGTAGTCTAGCAGTCTGAGGAAGTTTTTTTCCTGAGTATTCCCCTGAAGAGAGGGTTCGAATATACCTATATTTGTATAGCTGCTTTTAACAAAATTCATGTATTTTACATATTGAATGCAAGTATCTATATCATCCAATACATTTTCCTGAACATTTTGAACAGCGATTTCTTTCTTATATATTGAAGAGTTTGTGTTGACTATTCCATCACAAGATGATATATCAGCAACAAGAGATCTAGCCTTTTCTCCCATATGGGAGTTACTATTATACGGAGATATGGTAACAGATTTAATCACTGCAGCTTCCCTTCTTTAAGAATGTCATCGGCGTTAGTTCCAGCGCTCCTACTCTAAGTTTTTCCAGTACATTCTTTTCTTCTGCTCTCGATTTAAAGATAGAAAACATCTTATCAACATTGAATGGCTCAAGCTGTGGTCCATAAGAGCCATCTAAGAAGCAGCCAAAATCCAGACTTGCGAGATACTTTTGAGCATCGTATGAGTTAATTCTCTCTGGACTTTGTAAAAGCTCAGCAAAGCACCACTTAACGAATTGCTCGTAAGACATTCCTTGAGGAACATTATCTGGCAAATTAACTTGCTGTATCGGAGAGTCCCATTTGCCTTGATTTCCTATGGCTTGATATGAGTCTATATAATCTTCCCAAACCTTTGCTGTGTCATCCCAATCATATCTTTTCATTGCACCTTCTCTAGCCTGAGAAGACATTTCTTTTCTATAATCGTCTTTATGAGAGAAATGCTCTTGTAATATTTCTGCTAAGTGGTTGTTGTCTGGATAAGCTCTTTCTGCGTTAGTATTTAGCTCCCTAAACATCTTTTTAATTTTTATAGGGTATCCATTAGTATGTCTTACAACGTCTTCCATAGCGCTGTAGTCAACAGCTGCTATAGGAACTCCACAGCAAGCTGCCTCCACTTGTGGCATACCAAAGCCTTCACAAATAGCATACTGTACATATAAATCAAACAAATTATATACGTTTATGAGCTCCTCTATACTTATACCATGACCAACATTAGGCATAAACGCATTTCTTTGTCCGCATTTGCTACATTTTTTAATTGGGCCTTTGTATTTAGAGGGCTCCCAGTGGGAACATCCTCTGCAGACATATGTACATAGCACATTGTTCGCTAGTCCATTGCTTAGTATTCCCTCTTCTATATCCCAGCCGCCCTTTTCTGGATAGCTTGTATGCAAATACAGGAATGATTTTCTAGCTAGTTCTTCCGGTGCATTATCCAAGAAGATCTTAAATGATTTCATAAGCTCTATAAAAAGTTTCCTAGTCTGATTCCTCATAACTGTTCCAGCTATGAGACAGTCTTCAGGTAGTCCATAGTTGCTTTTGTGTTTTTTCTTATCCTGTACGGGTTTATAGATTTTTGGATCTATCGCTGGAGATGCGCAGCCTATCGTATTGATGCTTCCAGCAGACTGTTTATTCAAAACTTTTTCTCCAAACTCTGAATAAGTCAATATAGCATCGCAAGATCTGAATGTCTCCAACCACTTTCTTTTTTGTGGGTACGAGTCAACCGTAGGCATCCATAACCAGTGGAAGTATTGCCTCAATGGAGACTCCTTAATCCATTCATCCATCCAAGGATCTCTATAGGTAAGAACAATATCTGGCTTAAAGTCTAATACTACTCTATTAAATCTCCATATGCCAAACGCATTTGATGGCTGACTATTGTATAGATTCTTTTCTTCTTCTGTAATTGGACTATTGCTATAGTAATCCCAAGGAACGTTTCCTATTCTATTAGGATCGCCATAAGAAGCAAACTCAGCAAGGTGATATTTATTAGTAGCTGCTAATCTAGGCAATACCTGCTTAGCATATGTTCCAAACCCAGATGCCAAGTGATGAGACTCACTAACAAATAATACTCTTTTCTTACTCATTACACTCTCTTATCTTTTGTATAGCACGATACACAACTCTTTTAACATAGGATCTTCCTCTACCCAATATGTCAGCTATTTCTTGTAGAGTGTATCCCATCTTCCTAAGATCTATTAGTTCAGACTCCTCCACTGAAAGACTGTCAGGACAATGTTCCCAAAGGGTATCCTTAGTAATATAGTAAGGAGTTTTTTCATCTGAGATAGAAAAATATCTATTAGATTTAATAGCTTTTATTTCCTTAATTATTTCCCATCGTATCGGATTCCAAGCAAAGGTAGACAGAGCTGATTTTTCTGGATCATGCTTTTCTAGAGCTTTCCAGAGTCCTATCCTGCCAGCCTGTATATAATCTTCCTTCTCTGTATTACTCTTAGGATTGAAAGAGTTAACAACAGAGACAACAAGTCCCATATTCTTTTCTATTAAATCATCCATATAATATATTATATCGTCCTTTTCAAACTAACTTGTTAGCTGTTCAACTCTTTTTACCAAAAAACTTCCTCTATTTTTGTCTCTGCTTCCTCTTAGAAGAACAGTGTTGCCTTCGTAGAGCAAGTTCTTATACTTTTCCCATTCATCAGAGAAGGCAGTAATGTTGTCTAGGATACAGCTAGTGTCACCAGCTGTTATGAACCCCATACTCTTACCTTTGGCCTTCCCTTTCTTGATCTTCCATTCTCTTACAGATTCTATCTGGACTGCTATCACAGCGCCATACTGACTTTCGAAGCCGTCAATAAACTCCTTACAGGTGCAGTTAGCTCTATCTGTATTGTACTCATCTACTTTGTTGCATGTTAAAGCTATACCAAGAAGTTCTTGTTCTTGTTTCGCAAGCCAAGACGCAGAATCAAATAGTTCATATCCGGGATCATTGTATGATCGAAGCAAGTCTTCAACGATAGGGCATCTGTCTCTTCTAAAGATTGGTCTATTCTTATCTTTGCCTTGAGATGCATCTATCATAGCCTGTATGCATTGCTCTGTGCTCAGCTCGTAGTTCTGTTTTTTATAATCAATTAACCAAGAGATCTCCCTCTTGCTAAACTCTTTAATTACATTAAAATTATGCTGCATCTTAGATCTAGGAATTTTAAAATAATCGAAGGCTCCGGCTAGTATGAGGCTCTCAAAGGCCTTCTTATTAACCTTGGGGGATACTAAGATCAAAAAGCAAGACCAGTCGCAGGCTTTAGGATCTATTCCCTCAGTCTCCATGTAATTCACCATCTTTTTAAATACAGATGAACCCACTCCTTTTACGTTTGTAAGACCATATCTTGGATGTTGTTCAATAAGCTCGAACTCTTCATTCATGTGAATGATACTAGGAGGCATTGTGTTGATACCCATTATCTTTGCGTTGTTAACAAGTTCTTGAACTTCAATAAATGTGTCTGGCTTTCCAACTGCATGCTTTAGATAAGAAGTAAAGAATTCATGTGGGAAGTGAGCTTTAGCATATGCTGTGAGATATGCATTATAGGCATAGCTGACAGAATGAGATTTATTAAAAGAATATCTTTGAGACTTTTCAATCCAAGAGAATATCTCCTCAGCTTCCTCCCTAGTGACAATGCCTTTGGCCTCAGACTTTTCTATGAAAGACTTCTTGACTTCTGCCATGACACTAGCCTTCTTCTTGCCGATTGCTTTACGAAGGATATCAGCTTCCTGCAAGTCAAAGCCAGCGATTTGCTGCGCAATAAGAATAGCTTGTTCTTGGAATACAAGAATGCCGTAAGTGCTCTTAAGAATCGGTTCTAAAGCTTCATGGAAGTACTCGACAGCGTCCACTTTGTGCTTCCTGTCGATATAGTGCATCGTAAGAGTCTTTCCTTTGACTACAGCCTCAAGACATCCCGGACGCATAATAGCGATTAGGTCTGATAGCTCTTCGATGTTTCTTGGTTTAGCTTGCTTTGCTAGAGATCTTCCAAGCTGAGACTCAAGCTGAAAGACACCTTTCGTATTTCCTTCGCATATTAAGTCCCAAGTTTTAGGGCAATCCATATTCATTTTTGTTATGTCAGTGCCGAAGATAATCCTACCTTCATTGTCTTGTTCAAACTGACATCCGCAATCTAGAGTTATCATTTGCTAAACGCACCTTTAAATTTACTTACACTTGCTTGTTTTCTATGAAACTTTAAAAATTTAACCATCAGTTTAGCTTCATCAATTGTATCTGATAGGGCCTCGTGTGCTTGAGCACTCGCCTTTAATCCAAAGAAGTCCCTAAAAGTATCAAGCTTCATACTGTTGGGTTCATCTAGATTTTCAAACCAAGTAAAAAGAATATCCATCATATCAATCTTTGTGACTGTGGACAGAGGCATCTTAGTCTTGTATTTTTCTGACAACCTTTTCAGAATAGGCATATCAAAGCCAATGATATTGTATCCAGCAGGGATAGGTTCAGTATACCATTGTCCCGGCCTCTTATCTACCTCATACTTAGAACAATAAGACATAAAGTTCTTCCAAGCAACTTTCTCAGTCTGCCCACTCTTCCAGTCCTCTATGATGTCTTCCGACTCAACGCCTCTTGTTTTAGCATGCCAAGCGATTGTGTCTTGACGAGCCTTTGTAAAGTATTCCTCATCGTCAATACCATCTGGCTTGATTGTAACCCTAAAAGCCTGTGCTTCTTTGATCTCTAATGTTCTGGGATCAACAGGGACAGCCGCAAGCTCAACAGGATTACAACTATACGGATCAGTCCCATCGGTTTCTAGGTCAAACACTATAATCCATCTATTGTTTATCATCTTCTTTTTCTTCCCAATCTATTTCAGCGCCACATTCAGAGCATCGTTTTTGATACTCATCTACAACTTTACCACAAACTTCACAGTATTTCCATACTACCATATTATACTTGCACCTTATAAGTGTTCTTTATAATTTCTGGCATTTCCATAATCTTATCTAGCATTTTAATTCCCAAAACGTCTAACTTAAGAAGTCCGGCATCTTCGCATGATGGTCCTTCAAAGCCTGCTAGCTGCCCTTTTCCCTCTTTGTCTATGACCATTGGGCAGACATCATATATCGGCTGAGGAGATACCACAACGCCAGCTGCATGCTTAGATTGAATAATCTTCGTGTCTTCCAACCTAATCGCTTGCTCAAAGATCTTAGCAAACTTGCCTTGTAAATTGCCATTATCATCTACATAACACCACTCTTTGAGTTTGTCCTTCTTGTTCTCAAGAGCCCAAGTTATCACAGATGCAGTTCCTAGCTCATCCTTCATGTCCTGTAACTCATCCGAAATTTTTGCTTCATCTAGAATGTGAGACGTTATAGCATTCTGCTCACTAAAACCAATGTTTCCTCTAGCTGCCATAACTCTTTTTAGTGCAGCACGACCCTTGAGCGTTTGGAATGTAACAATCTGAGCTACATTGTCTTCACCATACTTTTGCTTGATGTAGTCTATAATATCATTTCTTGATTGTTTAGGTACGTCAATATCAATATCAGGCATTGATACTCTTCCGCCAGCATTACGTCCAGCATTGTAGAATCTTTCAAAGATTAAGTCATGCGGCATTGGATCAATCTTCGTGATGTCCATAAGGTAAGAAACCATACATCCAGCAGCACTACCTCTTCCCGGCCCTGTGAGATATCCTCTTGACTCAGCATACTTTAAGATATCCCTAACAATTAAGAAGTAACTTGACAGGTTAGTTTCAGTAAAAATTTTAATTTCTTTATTGACTCTATCTCCATACTCGCTAAATAGAGAACCCTTTTCAACATGGCCCATCTTTCTAGACCAACCTTCTCTACACAGCTCCCTTAAATAATCATTCGGAGACATACCATTCGGACAATCAAATACCGGCGGATTTGGAGGCCCTAGAATGTCATACTGTGTACACATGTTAGCTATGTCGATTGTGTGCTGTAGTTCCTCCTCAGTGTGGAACTCTCTCATGTCTTCATAGCTAGGAATGTGATAGTTGTTTGAATTAAAGAATGTTCCTAGAGAACGAGACTTGCCCTGCTTAAGCTCAGATTGAACTTGTCCGATGCTCTTTCTCATAGATGTACATAGTAACACTCTCTGGTCATGGGCATCTTCACGTCTACAGTAGTGCGCATCTGGCGTTGCTACACAAGGAATTTTAGTAAGATTAGAAATTTCCCTTAGCTTTTGAGCAACTTCTTTTGCTTTTTCATTTATAAGAGAGTCTATCAACTGGATTTCTATATAGAAATTGCCCTTGCCAAATGCGTCTTGCAGCCTTTCTGCTTCTCTGATTCCATCACTTTGCCAGTTGGGGTTATCTACCACAGCGTTTGCGAGACGAGACCCTAGATGACCACTGAATGAGACGAGAGAGCCCTCTGCTTTTGATGCAAGCTCCATGAAGTAATCGACACCAACTCTAGGCTTATGATAAAAGTGGTCTACCTTGTTGGATATTGATACCATCGAAAGTAGGTTCTTCCATCCCTTCAAATCTTTTGCGATAACAACTTGGTGTGCAAGCTTCGAGTTATCTGGCTCTTTGATCGTCGCATCTCTATTGCTGACATAGAACTCACATCCAAGGATTGGCTTGAAGCCGTTGGATATGGTCTTATGGAAGTCAATCGCTCCGCTTACTGTACCGTGATCTGTCAATGCACAAGCATCAACTTCTATTTCTTCTAGTCTCTTTGCAATATGTCTTGTTTGTGACAGTCCATCTAAAAGTGAATATTCGCTATGGACATGTAGCGGTACGTATTTCATCTTGTCAATTCCCAAATGGTATCGTATAGTTCTCTTATAGGTAAATTATACATGTTAACATGAGTCTTGAAGCTATTTGTTTTATCTATTCTCCCACTTTCCCAGAGAGAGGCTCTTTCCCAGTACTCAAAAGATCCCATAAAACCGCACAGCCATATGTTTTTTAGGCCATAATATTTTTTAGGATGACTTTTGGTACATCTGTCAAACTCTAAGCTTATAAAGCCATATAGGTCTGGTTTCTGATGCTTGCTTGTTTCGGCTATTGATACATCGTAATGTGGTCTTGGAGAGACTGTTCTTCTCTTTGTCTTTACCTCAAGTCTATGTCCACATTCTAGAAGAAGGTCATGATTATATTTATCCAAGCCCCTATTGTTACTAACGATATCTGCGTTAACATAAGGAGCTAAAGCCTCTTCTCCTAAGTAACCGGCTATATTTCCACCGCCTCTAAGTATAGAGTTATTAATAGAGCCTAGAGACATTGCTTTCTCTCTAGCCCTCTCTATCATAGCGTCATCAAAAGGTAGTTTTATCATACTTCGCCGGGAGCCTTATACTTGCCTATTGTGTGATCTGGAGCCATGCAGTTCCCTGTTACCCACTCAATACCGTTTTCCTTTATCATTGTTTTTGTTTGTTCGCACTTTGTAAGAGCTGCACCAAACATATTATACATCGGATCTACATGCGTGCCTTCATAGGTGGTCTTGCCAGCAGAACAGAGCTTTGAGCATTTCCAAGACTTCCTAAGTTCGGGCATGTTAGTATCTTTTATTTTTTCAAACTTAGCCCTTATCATTTCCAAAGTCTCAGGTATATCGCTATCCTGAAAGTGTAGAGTAAAAGGGCCGCCATCATTCATAAAATGAATAGTAACTAAGAAGGTTTCTACATGAGGATATAGCTTCTTGCAAGCTAGATGGTACATTCTAAGCTGAGGGTCTTTCTCTAGCTTAGCATGAGTCTTCTCTTTTCCTGTAGCCCAGTCAAGCCTTCTCCCAGTCTTCCAGTCAATTATCTCATAGACTCCATCGCCAACGTCTGTGATTAAGTCAATCGTACCCTTTAGTGCTAGATGGCCTTTCAATATACTTCCATCAGAAAGCTCATACTCGTACTTGGCCCAGTCTTCTTCTATTTCAAAATCAAAGTGCGGCTCAGCTTCCACAACATTTCTATTCTTAGGATCAAAAAAGCCATCGTCATCATCAAATATTTTCCAGACCCATTTCCGGCAATGCTTCAAGTCTAGAGGTTTCCAATCATGATGTGTAGTTCTAGAAGTGTAATATTCATATACTGTATCAATAATTTGATCTAGATATTCTGGGTCGTAGTTAGAAGTCTCTATCTCTCCAATTTCATGATCTTCAAAAGTTGCATGACCATCCTGTAGCGCTTTCTTTGCAAGGGCGCACAGCTCAAGAACCTTATGAACAATAGTTCCTTTATCCGCTTTCTTTCCAGAAGCGCCCCTCCATCCTAAGTTGTACTCCATGTAATATTGCATGGGACACATTCTGTGAGAGTTGAAAGAACTGCTTCTAAAGTATACGATAGGTATGCTCATTATTGCTCCATTATAGGTACTACATTGGGTAAGTGACTGATAGCATCACCAATCATTTTTATTTGCTTTGCTACAGTAATATCCTTGTTGTCAACAACAGCATCACAAAGGTTAAGACAACCTTCTATCTCTTTCTCACTAGAGTGAGTGTCAGATTTTTCATATGGATCTCTAGTCAGTCCTACTATAAATCCACCTGCTTCTTGAAGTTTGACAATCTCATTCTCAAACCTCACGTCGCAGACTAGCGCTACTTCAGGATTATCTTTCTTGATTTTTCTTAGTAAGCTTTTTATCCAGATGTCTGGATCAAGTCTCCTAAATATGTCTGTTCCGACATACTGTAAGACCTCTCTAGCTGTCATTTTCTTACCTTTAATATTATTTTTTGCATCTCTATAAGGTATATCTCCCCAACATAGCTCTGTAGGAGAGTTTTTTTGCTCATCTGTTCCGTATGCTTGACCGTACTCTAAGCCAAGTATGTCTATGCAGAGATCTTTTAGTGTGTCAGCAAGGCCATATATTTTAATGAACGATCCCAGACTATCATCGAAAAGCTTTTTTACATTCAGATTCTTTTCACTGAATTCAAACCATTCTTTTCCATCCTTCTTTTCTCCAAAAATATCTGTTACCTCTATCTCTCCTCTTTCAGATAGTCTAGTAGACTTGCTAATCCCAAGTTCAGCTATCTTCAGGGCGACTATGTAGTTGCAAGCAGTGTTTTTGCCACTTTGCTTCTTGCCGGCAAATCCTAATATTTGAGTCATACTAATCCCTACTATAATATTGTTCTAAAACTTCTAGTCTATCTTCCGCGTCAGCCAGCGCGCTAAGAGCCTCATCGAGGTTTTCATAAAGATCACCTGTAGAGTGATCTCCGATTCCAGCTGGGTGATCTAGTAAAATCGAAAGCGATGCCAATGCCTTGTCTCTATCAGAGAAAGCCTTATTGTAAAGGTAGTCTATCGCATTTTCTTTATAAGAGCTCATTCAAATTTCCTTATATACATTCATAGCGTTTTCAATAAAGGGTTTAATGTCGGATGTGACCGTATCAACATTTAGTTCTGCAATGTCTGCTGCATCAAAACTTGGGAAGTAAAGCCTATACAATCTTCCACATTGTTCTTCTATCTTCTTAGCTGCTTTTTGCCCAGCATCATCATTATCCATTAAGCAGACTAATGATAAAGCGCCAGACTCATCCAGCAAGTTTTTCTGATCGTTGTTGAACGCTGTTCCAAATATAGCAACGACATTGTGTATTCCTGCCTCTGCTAGTCTCCATACATTTCCGGGAGACTCGACAAGGATAGCAACTCCTGTCTTAGCAATCTCATCTTTGGCTACCCAATAATTATACAACCATTTCTCTTTTTGGAAGCCCTTACTGTGCATCCACTTTGGAAAATGTCTACATTTTTCTTTAGGGTCATGATAGTTATTGCATTTAGGACATTTGTCAAATATGCTTCTGCCTGTGCAGCCAACAATAAATTCATGATTATTATCATAAATAGGAACTACTGCTCTTTGATACATAGGCTTTCTTGGATTAGTACAATAGCCAACGTCGTAGTCCTCTAAAACCTTAGCAGAAAACCCCCTGTCTAGATAGTACTTACATGGAACTTCCACTCGGTCTCGATACATTTGCTGAGTTATGCCGCTTTTCTTAGCAGCTTCAGAGCTAAGCGTATTCACTAAGTTGTTGAAGTGGAGTTTCTCTACATTATGATTATCAGCTTCGAGTGAGTCAAAGTCCTTTTTAAGAAACTTAAGTAAGAAATCAACAGACTCTTTAAAAGTAGCCTCCTTATCTCCTTCCTTTTCCCATCCATAATTAACTCTAGATAGAATCCCTCTCACTAGATCTATCATCCCATTGCCAAACACTTCTTCGCATTGATGAGTTCTGCATTTATAATGTGCCTTAAAATCTCCGTTCGGATAGACATTCAAAGCAGTTGGATTATCTCCTCCATGTATAGGGCATGCAGACTTAATAAGGATATCATTCCTATAAGAGATACTAAGCCCAAAGTATTGATATATTTGGTCTATGTATTGTCCTGCAATTTTTGCTAGAGTTCTAACTTTAGCATAATCATATTTTTTAGAATGCGACATCTTCTGAGTCATCAAAAAGTTCTCCATCTTCTGTAGCGCTTACGCCACTATCAAGTTCAAAGGCAGTCTTTCCTTCAGTAACCTTACCGATTTTGCCAGTGAGTTCTACGTTAATATAGTCTCCATAATCAAGCCCTTCTCCATGCCTTGCAATCAGAGGCACTAGCTTTCTGTTTCCATTCTCAGGGCCATCTTTGGCTATCTCTTCATCAGACTTATGCTTATATATACTGAAGTTAGAGCAAAGCCATATGATTCTATCAGAGCCTGAAGCTGTGTCAGTGCTCTCTTTTGTTATACCATCTCTATTCAATTGGATGAAAGTAAGTATAGGTACTTCGTATTTAAGAGACAGATTATGTAGGGCTGTTATCATGAAGCCAAGGATTTGAAATTCTTTCATATCTCCTTTGATTTCACTTGAGTCCATAAGTTTAAGGTAATCGTATATAATAACACAATCGTTTGCCTTACCCTTATCATTTAATCCTACAACCCTACTAATCCATCTTCTCATTATTGCAACTTGCTCTTCAAATGAAGCGCCGCCAATAGTCTTAAAGTAATACGGAATATCCTTTATTTCTCTTGCTGCTTCCATGACCTTCTTTTTCTTAGCTGGGTCATCAGCAAACTTTCCAGTTTCAATATCATTAATTGGAACACCAGACAACATAGCCATCATCCTGTGTTGATGGTCTTCCTTTCTCATCTCGGTGTCTAGATTCAATACTGGAGTTCCTTCTTTTGCAATATGTATGCCCATATTGTCGGCAAGCAAAGTTTTCCCAGTCTTAGGCCTAGCGCCAATAACATTGACTGTGCCTTTTCTCAATCCTCCTCCGATTGAAAAATCGTATCTAGGAAATCCTGTAGATATGCCTATCTGATCGACCGACTCCTCTGCTAACTCCTCTAGGTGTGCCTCAACATCATCGAACATCTGCGTTGGAGACTCATCTTCTCCTGCAATAACAGAGGTCACATCCATGACGGCATCTTCAGCGATGCCAAGTATTTTTGCTATGGGTTCATCACCCTTAATGTCTAAGTACTTTTGTTTGGTTATGTCAAGCTGGTCGTACATCATTCGTGCTATTTCAAGCTTGCGAACCTTAGCAGCAAACTTTCTCAAGTTTTCCAATAGCACTGGAAACTTAATGACAGAAGACATATGTTGGACTTCTTGCGTATTGAAGAAGTCTGAAAATCCCAGCTCTTTAGCCGCTGACATCATTGTTGGTGCGTCTAATGATCGAGAATCGTCTGTCTCAAGCACATGCTTCATACATGAGTACAGCACTACGTTAGACTCGTCCGTAAAAGACGATTCGCTAATAATATCTGACACATCATAATAAGCTTCAGCACCATATCTAAATATGCCTGCTAGTATAGCTCTTTCTGCTGGTAAGTCGTTTAACATACTATCTGCCACCTGTTACGCAACGGTTACACTTCCATCTTTCTCTATTGTATACTTGCGAGGGAAACATTTCAAAGTCTTTCCCACATGAGGCACATCTAAATGTCTGTTTCTTTACAGCGTTTCTCTTGCCTCTATTTGGATTTGGCTTTGCCATTTTGTCAGACGCTTCTGCATCGGCTAGCTCTTTTCTCTCATCTGCGGTAAGGCTTATACTCTGCATCATATCATCAAATTTATTAACAGGAGCATTCTTGTTGGTAACAGCAGGAGAATTCTTTTTTCTCTTGCCCTTGCCTCTTCTCCTCTTCTTATTCTTTGGCTTCTGACCTAGAGCTTCTCGAATCTCTTCTTGGCTAAACTGTTTTAGCAGTTTTTGTAGTTCTTCTTTATCCATGTCTATTTATCTTCGCTCTCTGTAAGTTAATGTATAGGTCACTAAGGTTTTTAACTGAACTAGCTAAGTATGTTAGCCTGTCTGCTCTCTGTTGAGCATATACCTTAATACTATCTAATTTTTTAGCATATCCATCTTCTTTGACAGCTTGATAGTATTGGCTGTCCCAAGAACCTTTATACTGCGACTCTCTTCCAGATACCATTTTCTTAAGGTTAGACGAAGCCCAGTTTACACGAGCTATCTCTCTATTGTATGATCTTTGCAAATAGAACGAGAAGCCGCCTAGTAGTAATGCTGCTTCTGCGCACTCCTCCACTGTGAGCTTTTCCATCTGTTGTCTAGGCATCGACATGTAGTTCTTCACAGACTGGTCATGAAAGTCTTCGGAGTAGCCGCCTATGCCTAGCTTCCCCTCATACTCGTCCAGTACAGAGTCAATTTGCTCTAGTCGTTCCTTTGCTGTATTCGCAGCTTCCACTTATCTGTATCCTCGTTATAAGGTAACTCAACGTATGTAATGTTATTATACTCGCACCACTCCTGCTTCCGCCGATCTTTTTTCTTCTGATTTACAAAATCCTGTGCAGAGCTGTGGAATAGAGAGTTAAATTTGTAGTGTTGTTGTCCATGAACTTCTACAACCAACTTAAGAGTGTTTATATAAAAATCAAAATATCCCTTCTCATATCTTGTCAGGGGGACGAGTACCTCTTCCATCACCTGAACGGTAGGGAATAGCTGTATGAGCAGTTCCCTTGCCGCCAGATGAAGTTTGGAGCGTGGACGCATTTCGTTCGCAGCTACAACGTAGCCACTTAGACTCCACGTATGAATCTCATTGTTTAAATCTCTAATCTTCATATTAACTCCATAGCCCTTTGAAAGAACAAGACCTTGCAGATATGAGGACTGTAACATACTGCTTGAGGTGGCCTTGAAACCCCGACGTTTTGCTTATTCATCAACTTGCAGACATGAACGTCATAACATGCTGCTTCGGGTGCTGATGAGACCCGTGTCTTTCTATTAGTTTCTCTACAGATATTCTACCGTGATTTCCACATGGGACACCAGCCTCAAACATTTTATTTCCAAGAAAAGCTATGTTTTTTGCTGCATTAAGATGAGACAGCTCCTCGTGGCCGCACTTTAGACATTTAAACTCGTCTACCGTCTTTCTGTTGTCCTTATGGACATATCCACAAGAAGAACATCTCCTTGATGTGTTTTTGCAAGGAACAGCAATGAATGGGACTCCCTGATTTTCGCATAGAGTTTGCAGTTCAGGGATAATCTTATCTTGACCAAACGTGCCCATGCTCTGACCAGTTTTGACCATATCTATGCATAATAAAGATTTGTTGTCCTTGACGACATCAACAATTTTTTCGCAAACCTTCTTAATCTCCGCATGAAGTTGTTTGTGCTTATTTATAACTTGTCTTCGCACAGCACCTCTTTGTGAAGTTCTAAGGCCTTCTTTTTTTGAGTTATTTATAGTCTTGTTTAACTTCCTAATTTTATCAATTAGATCTGATACAATATCAGGAGCTGGGATCACGTCACCAGTATTAAAAACAATCCAATTATGCAAAGACTTGTTAATATCAAAGCCAAGAACCTTCTCTGGCGTATACTGCTGTACAAAAGGAATATCTACGGCAACTACAAAACATTTTTGTTTTACAATTAAGTTTCCTCCAAACTTTCCAGAGTCAATATAATCTGACTTTATTGATCCTTTATACGGAACATTATAATCTCCAAATACTGTGTGGAAGATAAGCCTCTTATTCTCCTTATCTATCTCTACGTTTCTGTCCTTGTTATAAAGGCTTTTGTTTTTAAAGGTAATTCTAGGAATCTTCTCCCCATTCCTTTTGAAATACCCAGCAAATCTCTCAAGTACATAGCCGACTAGCTGCCTCTCTATCCCCTTCCGCTTTTCGACAATAGGGTACTTGTCTAAGATGTATCTAATTCTATCTCTATATCCGGCCTGTGTGACTTCCTTTCCATCGCTCAGCTCTACATATTGACCAAGACCAACGGAGTTGATATTCACAATTGAACCATTGGATATTTCATCGCGAACACATTCTGAGATTTCGTTTAGAAGAGAGTTTGTAAGGGTCAACATTTCTGAGAATTCAGCGCTATATTCAAGGCCCCAGAACTTAGCGTTCCTAATCATAATTCTAATCCTTCTAATTTACTGCTTGAGGCATATATGAAGCCTCTGATTCATACATGACAGACACATGAGGGGTTACGAGGGTTACTCTTTTCTGACAGAACCTTTCAAGCAAGCCTTCCGCTAGCCCTTCCATGAACTCCTTTATGATTTCCATATTAGTTCCTGCTCTTGGATAATTGATCGCTGCTATTTCCCAGCCATCTTCAAGATAGCTTGAGCCACAAACAAACGCAGTTTTCGTGACTCTAAGCGGCACTGTAGCATCTACAGAATCTTGGTAGTCGCTAATAAACTTAGTTAAATTCCTTTCATAAAAAGGAACTTTAGTATCCTCATATATAGATCCTACGTACACTCTACACTCGTAAGTATCAATGGTTTTAGTTTTCATAATCAATCCCTACCATCTCGAAAACTTCTTTTCTAAAATTGTTATACTCTTCTGGATTCTCTTCCAAGTATTTTGCCAAATTGACTTTACCTTGAATCTTTTCTCCATTTGGCAGTTTAAGCCATGCTCCAGCTTTGGAAATTAGGCCAAAGTCTATCATTAGGTCTGCCATCTCCATCTCTTTCCAGATACCTTTACCGTATCTGATATGGCTTTCAACTTTCTGTCCCGGAGGCCCAATCGCAGATGTTGTGATTTGCCAATGTACCGTTTGGCCTATTTGTGTATCTCCTTGCATAAGAGCAGTTGAGTGACTTGCGTGCAGCTTTACATCTACTTGATACTTGAGCGCACTGCCAGACTTTTCTACTTTGGTTTTTCCTCTACCAAATCTCTGGAGATTAGCCATCAGATGCGTAATGCCAACTACTGTCACTCTGTTGATTGGCAGAACGTTAGAGATTCTTCTGCAGAACTTTGCCAAAACCTTCTGCACACTCATGACCTGCATGTCTGACAGGTCTCCAGTAAGCTCAGATTCACTCGACAAGGCTGAGAACGAGTCAACAATGGCTAGAGAGCCCGGCTGCGTGTGCACAATGTTATCAATAATGCTGAGGTACTTTTCCGCAGATAGAATGTTGCCCTCTGTAGATCCAATAATCTGCATTTTCTCTGCGTCTAGACTTAGGTCTGTGATGCCTTGCAAATCTCTCTTCTTGAGACGGCCTTCAATGTTCGCGTAGTACACCTTTCTTTCATAATGCTTCTGTGCATTAGCACAAAAGGTGAGAGCTGTTACAGTTTTGCCGACCTTCTCTGGGCCAGTCATAATAAATAATGATCCTTCAGGCACGCCTCCTCCAAGAGCTATATCTAGCTTAGGACCTACAGACAAGACTTCTAGTGGTCTTTCTGTTATTGAGGCGGGATCATGAAGGACATTACCATACTCTTTGATAATGTCTTTACTCATCCAAATCCCTTAACTTAGAAATAATTGATTTCTTATTATTGTTTGTTTTATGCTTAACTTCTTTTGCGTCATTGATATTATACTCGGTACTCGCCGGACGCTCAATGACTTGTTGTGCTTTTTCTTCAATTATTTTTTTTAGAAAGGGCGATCTTAAAGAATATGTAGACCAGCACCTCTTATCTCTGAGAGCAGCGACTATTGCCTCTTCTCCATGCTGCTTTATAAGCTTATTAGCTAGAGTGATCTGATACTTATAGTACTTGCACCACTCCTTATCTTCCCAGAACTTCATAGGGAGCTCTTTCTTCTCCCTCTGTGCTTTTTTCTCACAGACTAGTTCTGTTATATACTGAGATGCCGAGACCCAACCTCCCGGAGAGTATCGAGAGGGGTAACGGCTTTTGTCGCTTCTACTTTTTGCCAACTTTCTACTCCTTAAAATAAGTTTTGAAAAATAACCCTTTTGGATATACACTCTCTTCGCAGGTAAGAAGGGTTAAAACTTACTGGTTAGGGCGAGAATGTAGCCCTTACTATCTAATTGATAGTGTGGATAGCCGAGTGTCTTGCTGGCTTAGGCATATTTTGCCTTACGTTGTCAACTCTTTGAGAAGTCGCCTCTGTCATCACTGCAAAACCTTTGCTTTCATGTGAGCTTTTAGTCGTCTGAGTTTCTTCCTCTAACTCTAGCGTATCTACAAAAGATTGAACTAAGTCTTCGTCTCTTGCCAAAGCCTTAGCAATTTCTTTGACAGACATGTTATTGTCATACATGCCTTCAATCGCATACTGTTCTGTCTTTGTTAAATTCTTTGCGTTTGATAGCTTTCCCATTATGATTCTCTTTCTGCATTGTTCAACCAAGCTGTGTTCTTGGTTTTCAAAAACTTAATATATTTAGTAAAAACTTGTTCGTTAGTCTCTTTGAATTCCCACTCAGGTCTACCAGCATGTCGAAGCTGCTTTTTTGCCATCCCCTCTGAGTACATGCCAATAGGATTGAAAAGCTTTCCGTGCCGCCCTCTCTTGACATAGAATTTTGTTCTGCTGCCAACAGTGATTTTCTTTGCATAGCAATCAAAATGCTCTTCTTTGTCATCGTCTAGTCTGGGATATCCAGCATCACATTTCCAAGACTGCTTTCCTGATATTGTGTACAGCTCAACGCCTTTGCCGGCATTAACTTGCTTGTCTTCATTTATTTTGTGAAACATTATCTATTCTTCTTTCTTCTTTTCTTCGTTGACTCTTTTGTCCATTTAGGAGATTCTTTTGGTCTGCTCATTTTAGACATACCATCAGGGAGCTTTTCGGACAAAGTGTCCTTCTTCTTAGTTTTTTGATCTTGAATCATGTCCTCAACTTTGTTCTTACCAAACTTCTTGCTTTGTTTGTCTGCATAATGACCAATGGTTTTTGTCTCAGATAACGAGTAGCTGTAACTGCCGTAGACATTATCTTCCTCATAGTCTCTATGGACAGGCTTTATCTTTTTGCAGCAAGGACACTTCTTCCTTTCTTTGTATTCAGATCTGTGACAAAATATCGACCACTTATGGTCACAAGCATCACAGGCATAACTATATTCAGGCATAACATTCCCTAGATTAAGTTTTAATAGTCTATATACTATTGTACTCTTAAAACAGGTTTAGCCGTGCAACTTTCTAAGAATTTTTGCAACAATACCGCTGCGTATAATATCAGAATAATCTAGCTCGCAGATACCTACACCTTCAACAAGCTCTAGCGTATCCATGCATCTCTCAAGGCCTCCGCTAGCATCTCCTAGATCTGTCTGCTTCAGATCTCCATTGATTACAGCCTTAGAATTTCTTCCTATTCTTGTTATGAACATTTTTATTTGTTCAAAGGTAGCATTCTGAGCTTCATCTAGAATCATAAAGCATTCATGAAAGTTTCTTCCTCTCATGTATTCTAAGGGGCAAAGCTCTATAGTCCCATTGTCCCTTAGAGTATCTACTCTAGTAGGCGTTAGATACATATTCATTTCTTCGATGATTGGGACTAGATAAGGATTTATTTTTTCTATTAGAGTTCCGGGAAGGTGTCCCAGTCCTCTTCCTGATTCAACAACAGGACGGGTTATGATTATTTTTTTTACTTTTTCTGACATTAGATATTCACATGCCAATCCTACTGCGACACTAGTTTTTCCTGATCCAGCAGGTCCAGAGCAAAAAGTCACATCTGACTCTTCCATCTCGTCTATATAGATTTGTTGATTTTCAGTCTTTGCTTTTAAAGACTTTCTTCTTTGAGGTCTTTCGTTCTGTGTCGTCACTTTTTTTCTTCTAGCCATTAATCACTTTCTAAATTTACTGTTTTTAGACCTGCCTCTTGACACATAGGACACATTGGCTGAGAGCCCGGCTTGTGTATTCCCAATTGGTGATGAGTCATAAGAATTGCTTGCATTATCTGCGAGTCTCTAAGTCTAGCGTGTAAGGGTAATTGCTTAAGATCTTCTGAAATAGGTATCTTAACTTCTATTTTATTTTGTTTTTCTTCTATTTGTACAAGCTTTTTGTAGACATACGCACTTTGTAGCATATTAAAAAAACAAAGTGTTGCAAGAACGTAGACTGCATTTCTGTAAAATTTCATTTTATTATACCGAAACGTAGAATGCCTTACCTGTTCCTGCAGCACTTATAACATAGATGCCATTAGGGTCTTTTACAGGTATAACTATGCTTTCTCCGGCGCTGAGTGGATAACCATCAGTGCTCTCTGCACTATCTGCGGTAACAGATGCTGAATGTCCTATATAAATAGGATTAGAATTGCCAGTTGCGGCGACTATCTGAACACCTCTTTGTGCATGAAGATCCTGATCAGATAATGATACAGCGGTAGTTGTAATCCCTGTTTTAGATCCAGTAAAAAAGTTAGGAACTGCCATTATTAATATCTCCGTTTATATTTATAGTAAACTAAACTTACCAATTTCTTGTTGTTGTATTGTTAGATTAAAGGTTTTTGTTTCTGTTGTTTCGCTACTTCCTCCACCTTCATATGTAATAGACAATTCTGTCTTTGGAGTTCTGTTTTCAAACCATGTCCAATACAGACGGTACTCATCACTACTATACGTTCCGCTAATTGGGAACACAAACATCATTGCATTTCCAGCAGCCCAGCCTGCCCTATCTACAAGTTCCTGCACAATATCTTTGATATCAGGACTTGTCGTAAGGTTGTCACCCAAAGCGTCCTTACTGCCGTTGTTCGGTACATTAAACGTAACATTGGCTGTTGTATGTGTGCTGTGATCACCATCTGAAGCAGACATAGTAGATGGGTCAGGATTATCAGCATCAAAGCCCGACAAAATATAATTCACGTCTTCGCCATCACAGAAATTTAGCTTCAAGGTTGCAGCTGTTATAGTTGCTCCCTGTGGAACTTGAACATCAACGAAGCGAACAAAACCTTTTTTGTATTTATACCTTGACGATGTTCTATCAAATCCAGCCCTCCATCTGCCGGAGTTGCTAGCCGGGCTACTAGTATATCCTGTTGAAGCCGGATTATGGGAGTAAGTTTCACTAGTTGACCAGTATCCTTCATTGGTAGATACATTAACGTCTCCCGCATTTTGCACTATGTTGTAAGTTACAGTTGTTGCCACTTAAAAAAGCTCCTTTATAATCTTGCCAGAATTGGCAATTTTCATAGGTCTGCCGTTATTGCTAGTAAATGTCGTGCCAAGCGAAATGCCTAAAGCTTTACATACAGATACCATAACATCTTGTGATGTATACGGCTCTGTTTCAACTCTAGTTCCATCGGAGTTTGTTTCTCCAATAGATATGCCTCCGTTCATTCCGCCTCCTCCAACAACAACGCTCCAGCTACGCGCCCAGTGGTCACGTCCAGCGTTCTGGTTGATACGGGGAGTTCTGCTAAACTCTCCCATCCAAATAACTACAGTGTCATCAATTAACCCTCTTTGTTCTAAATCTTCAAACAAAGCGCTCATGCCTTGATCGAGCATAGGCAATTTTGTATCTCTTAGTATGGGGTGAATGTTCTGATGATTATCCCATCCTCCAAGATTAACTTCGATAAACGGAACTCCGGCTTCGACTAGTCGCCTTGCCATTAGACAACCTTTACCAAAGCCATTATCTCCATATCTCTCTTTTACATTCTCTGGCTCTCCAGCTACCTTAAGCGCATCCATTTGTGAACTTGTAAGAACATTGAAAGCTTCCTTCAATATGGCCTGATGCTCTTTTGCTGCTGAGCCTCTTCTTTGATTTATAAATTCACTTTCTATAGCGTCTAGCGCATACGCTCTTTGATAAAACCTTTGATCTACTTTCATATCTAGGTTTCTAATTCTACCATCGCTATTAACAACAAATGGTGAATACTTAGCACCTAAGAATCCAGCGCCCATACTACCTCCTCCGACAGAGATAAATTTAGGAATGGAAACTTCCGGTCTTTGGAGCTGATGAGATATAACAGACCCGTAGCTAGGATGAGTCATATTTGGATTAGGGACATAGCCTGTATGCATGTAGTACCTTCCGCGCATATGATCTGCTTCTCTAGTACTCATACTTCTAATAATCGCAGCATTGTGCATCTGCTTTGCCATAAGAGGCATGTGTTCGCAGATTTGAACATCTCCAGATGTGTTGATGGGTCTGAATGGGCCTCCTGTAGGTGAACCCGGCTTCAAGTCCCAGATGTCCATTGTTGAAGGACCGCCGCCCATCCATAACAAGATAGCCGACTTACCATTTCTCTTTAGTTCATCTTCATTGGCCCTAAGAGATTCTATTAAAGATAAGGTAGGCAATACTGATAGATGTTTTAAAAAATTTCTACGCTGCATAATCTACTTCCAACTCTTCTCCAAAAAGGCAACACGCATCATGCGCTTTCTTGTGTTTTGCATAAGATTCATCGTCAAGAGGAAGATATTCTCCATGACTCCATAACTTTTTACTACTACCATCGAAAGTCATACAACTACATGCAAAGTCTACTTCTACACACTCTTCATCAATACGCACAACCTGTGCGATAGAATACTCGTGTCAGTCAAACGGGGCATTACCTTCAATAGGAAACTTTGTTCTTTGTACCCAGTCATTTATTTTAACCATTAAATTAACTCCTTTAGCGGCTCTCTATGATCTAGAAGATATTGAGGTCTTCCAGTGTTGTCCAATAGTGTTGTGGACATAGTGTCAATACCCAATGCCCTGTACATAGTAGCGGAGATTTCTTGAATATGTACAGGTCTAGTCTCGGGAATCTCTCCTAATCTATTTGTAGAGCCAATTATCTGTCCATGATTGAATCCTCCTCCTGCTAGTAATGCTGCAGAAACTTGAGGCCAGTGGTCACGACCGCCCTTTGGATTAATCTTAGGAGTTCTACCAAATTCTCCCCACACTACAACAAGCGTATCGTCTAACATACCACGCTGGTCAAGGTCTGTAACAAGTGCAGAAACACACTGGTCAAGCTTTCCTCCATGATCTCTGACTAAACCAAAGTTATCACCATGACTATCCCATCTTCCGTATGATAATGTGACAGAGCGTGCCCCAGCAGACACCAAGCGGCGCGCCATAAGAACATGCTCATTGACTGTGGGCGCTCCGTCGTACTGAAACTTAAATGGCTTACCGTCACCGTACATTTCTCTGATCTTTGGATCTTCCTTTGATAAGTCCAAAGCGTCTACTAAAGAGCTTGATGTAAGCACTCCAAAAGCTTCTTCAGTAAAGATGTCTACATCGACCGCCTTATCTATAGTCGCATTAAGTTGTGCAAATCCTGTCAATAATTCTTTGCGGTTTTTGAATCTTTCAACCTGCATGTTAAGCTTTAGGTCTTTCATCATTTCACCATTCGGCTTGAACGGCTTATGTGTATCGCCTAAGTATCCGGCACCACCGGCTTCTGACCAAGGCGCATGTTGTGTTGGATCTGCCAACCCTACTGCAACTGGTACAGCAGGGTCAACAGGCCCAAGAATCTTAGAAGCACACGCTCCAATAGCGGGGTAACTAGTTCCAGACACCATATCTTTACGACTCCATCCAGTAACGCACTGGTGCCCGTCATGTGAACCATCCGAACCTACTACTGAGCGAACTGCTGTAAACTTATCGAACATAGAAGCTATTTTAGGGAAGCATTCTCCGATCTGCAGTCCCGCCACATTGGTCGGGATCGGTTTGAATGGTCCTCTTATTTCTGATGGTGCTTCGGTCTTTATATCCCACATGTCTTGATGTGGAGGGCCTCCTCCAAGAAAGATATTGATAACAGCTTTATGTGATGTACCATTGATCTTTTGAGCCCTTAATACCTGTGGCATGGAGAGTACACCTAGACCTCCAACAGATAGAAAGCTTCGTCTCGATAAGCTAAGCATTTTGATTACCTCTAATTAACTAACACAATTATCACATTTACAGACCTTAGTGCAAATACAGTCGGCTTCCACACATGGACATTCTTCTATACAAATTGGACAACTTACCACTGGGCTTTCTCCTTTATTGAACATTTGTTTAATTTCATCTTTGTTTGCAACACATATTGCAACCACAATAATAATAGCTATCAATGGAATCCTTTTTTTCATACCTATCTCCAAACTAAATAATTAAATCTTGAATAACGTTACCACCATCAACAATCTCAATAGGCCTATCTCCGGGAGCCATAAGCTCTTTGTCGGGAACAATACCTACCCTATTATAGATTGTAGACGCCCAATCTTCTACGGTTACAGCGTCTTCTTCTGGTTCACTAGCAGTCGCATCTGATTTACCATACACTAAACCGCCCTTAATCCCACCTCCTGCCATTAGAGTACTGAACACCTTAGGCCAATGATCTCTGCCTGAGTTAGCATTTATCTTTGGAGTTCTTCCGAACTCTGAAGCGAGACAAACAAGAGTCGAATCTAACAATCCTCTTTGGTCTAGATCTTCAATAAGTGCGGCTAGGCCTTGATCTAAAGCGGGAACCTGTCTTCTTATTCCAGCTTCAATATTATCATGCATATCCCAGCCACCATAAGTGAGTGTGACAAACCTTGTACCAGCTTCGACTAACCGACGAGCCAGAAGCATCCTAGCTCCAGCAGTGTTTCTACCATACCTGTCTCTAGTAGTAGAATCTTCTTTGTTTATATCAAAGGCATCTCTAGCTTTTTCGCTGCTTATCAGGCTATACGCACGATCATAAAAAGAATCTACAGCATCAAGAGAGTCTGACTTCTCTTTGTTTGCAAAGTAATCGTTTACAGCACCAAGCATTTTACGTCGAGTTCCAAACCTGCCGTCATTAACTCCATTAGGAAGCTTCAAGTCTCTTACCTGAAATCCATCACTGGCGGGATCAGAGCCTAAGCTAAATCCTGAAAAAGAGCTACTTAGATACCCAGTTCCTGCGAATTCGTTAGGCTGATTGGGGATGCAGACGTAAGGTGGTAAGTTATGACGTGGTCCAAACTCATGCGCAACCACTGAACCAATGGAAGGATATTGGAGTGCTGGACTAGGTCTATAGCCAGTAAACATGTTATGTGTACCTCGTTCATGAGCTGCTTCTCCATGTGTCATGCTACGAATAATTGAAATCTTATCCATCACCTTTGCGGTGTTTTTCATCATCTCATTAAGTCTAATACCGGGAACATTCGTCTCGATACTGGACATTGGGCCTCGATATTCCAGAGGGGAAAGAGGTTTGGGGTCAAAGGTTTCTTGATGAGCAGAGCCTCCCGGTAAGTAGATATAGATGACAGACTTAGCCGGCCCTTCAATACTTTCATAGAATTTCTGATCTGCTTGAGCTTCTTTGATCCTAAAATAATCTGATAAGCCCAATCCTACGCCGCCCAGCATGCCAACATGCATGAATGAGCGACGACCAATTTTATTTCCTTTACACTTCATATCTTTTTTCCTACCAAGCTTTACATGACCAATAACGGGCTTTCCATTTTGGTCCGGGATTAGTGTCACATTGATGTCTAGCTCTGAAACTTTTTCTTCGAGCTGGATTATCCCTTTTGATCTCCATATTAGGATCACCAAAGTTGACTTTGACTACATTGCCTTTTTCGTTTTTGACATATACAGACATCTTCTTTGGCCCATCAGGTGTTCTGAAAGGCTTGTTAAGAGTGACTTTCCTCCCTTGATATTCTGCGCCCTTAGCATCTTCACCTTTGTGAGCACGATACCATTTCTTAAACTCGTTCTCATCCTTGCCCGGAATGTAAAGAACAGTGCCGTCTCCAGTCTTTGTGGTGTGAACATTGTTGCTTAGGTCGTCAAACTTTTTAGCAAACTTCATGGCTGCTTCTTTAGTTCTAAAAATATGGTCTTCCATAGGCCCAGCTTTATGAGCCTTAGAGCCTGATACAGGAACTAGGACTCGACCATTCTTTTTATAAACTCCTCTTCTCTTAAAGGTGTAAATTTCACCAGTTTGAGGGTCTTCATATTTATATCCCATGTGCCCTCCATAGCTTTTCTTGTAGTGATGAGGACCCTTCGTCGTAGTCTTTTTCATATACTCTTCGTGTGTTTTGCCCGGCATATAAATAGTCTTACCATCATCGGTCTTATGTGTATGGATTTCATCTAACCCAAGCTCTTTAGCTCTTTTCATGGCCTCTCCGGGATTATCAAATACATCAGCATCACCCATAGAATACTTTTTCTTCATGGCCGAAATTGGCGTTTGATCCTCATCAGGCTCTGGAGCATCCATTACTTGAGATTTCTTTTTACCGGCATCCTCTTTCTTCTTCTTTTTGTATCCTGCATCTTCAGACTTTTTCTTTTTCTTTTTCTTGTCTTTATCATAGTGATGAGGTGCCATTGCTACATTAGCACTACTCTTTCTAGGATGCCCTTTTGGAAGAAGATCGTTATCTTGCTTATAACCAGCATTCTTAGGGCGACCATTTCTCAGCAAGTACAAAAAAGCATTAACTCTTGCTATAGCCCATCCATGACGGCTCATCTTTGGTGCATGGCTAGTTGAGTAAGCTCCAGCACCTCTTCTATAGACAGCCTTCAATGCTCCAAGCGTTGCTTTAGATCCCTTGTTCTTAGAATTATGTTCTTTGACCTTATTTGCTAGCTGCTGAGTCACTTCCTTACTAAATTTAATACTTTCATTTGGCTTCTTAGCACTGTCAGGCTTGTTTTTCTTAGAGCCTTTCTTCTGATCCTTCTTAGGAGCAGGGGTTCTTCTGGGGTCTCTAGGAGCAGATTGTGCTTTCTTTAGCTCCTCTTGACTTGGTCTGCCCTCTTTCTCAGTCTTTGCTGGTTTATAATTTTTTCCCATACGTTTTTTCTTTCTACGTATGTTTTCCCATAGTCCGGGCCTCTTTTGAGCGATGTCCCACTCTTCAGTCTCTTCTCCGAAGTCAATATAGTCTTCGTCATTAGGAACTACAAAGTTGGCCTCACTTAACTCTTCTGTGAAACCAGTCTCATTGAAAAATTCTTTAATTTCTTCAAACATTATAAAATTACCTTTGCTTCGCCTTCTAGTAAGTATCTTGGACGCCCACCATTATCTACACGCTGAGTTGCTGTGTCAATACCAAAGTGATCAAATAGTGTTGCCTGTAAGTCTAGCGGTCCTACAGGATTCTCAGTTGGGTTATAAGATCTGTCGGCTGCGCCGATAGTTCTTCCTGATTGGTAAGACCCTCCAGCCATCATCATTGGAGTAATGGCAGGCCAGTGATCTCTACCAGCGTTAGCGTTAAATTTTGTTCTACCAAATTCTCCAGTAACAACTAAGAGAACCTTTTCACTCATTCCTCTGTCTTCGATATCTTGTAAGAAACCGGCAAGAGCTTTATCTAGCGGAGGAACTTTACCCTGCATCGCTTTAGAAATATTGCTATGCATATCCCATCCGCCATAATGCAATGTTATGAATTTAGTTCCATTTTCAGCTAATCTTCTAGCTAATATTAATTGCTCTCCAATATCTTTGGCTTTAGTAGAACCGTATAAAGCTTTCGTTGCTTCAGATTCTTTTTCTACAGCAAATGCTTCTTTCGCAGACCCTAGAATAACATCATAAGCTTGGCCTTTGTAGAACTGCACCGACTCTGCGCCCTTGCCTGATACTCTTGCTGCGTCTAATCCTCTGAGCAAGTCTTTTCTTGTTGAGAATCTGTCGAGCTCAACTCTTGGTGTGAGATTGTCTTTATTGGATGGATCAAATGGTTTAAATGCTCCACCCAACCAAGCACCTTCATCACCTTCAATTTTACCTTGTTTAACATATGTAGGTACTCCGTTGCTTGGATGATTTGCACCATAAACAGCTGAGACAATGGACCCAAAAGAGGGGTATTTTGCCATTGATGTGGTGCTTCTTTCTGGGTTGTATTGCCCAGTCATCATGAAGTGTGTGCCCTGTCTGTGAGAAGAGTCTTTATGACTAAAAGAATTTACTACATTGAGCTTTGATGTATGTTTAGCAAGCTCAACCCAGTCTGCTCCAAGAGTTATGTTAGTCTTTGCATCATGTATAGCACCATTTACTGGTTGCCATTCTGAAGGCACAGTGTCATTTGGGGCATGAAAAGTTTCAAACTGAGTAGGGCCTCCTCCGAGCCACACCCATACTACTGTTTTGTCTTTATAGCTACTAAAATCTTGCGATCCAAGAGCATAGTCGGAAAGGCCTATAGCTGACATACCAGCACCAATAGACCCTATTCTTAAAAAACTTCTTCTATCAAATATAAAATCAATCATAGCTAACTCCAGAAAGGACGTGGGACTATATAGATATACACCTAAAAGTCGTCAACCAGTGTGCCTACTGAGTACTCCGTGACTCTTGTTTCAAAGAAGTTCTTGCATTTTTCTAGGTCAATTATCTCACTCATCCACGGGAATGGGTTTTGAGCCTCCCCAAATGGGGATGGTAGCCCTAGATTTGACAGCCTTCGATCTGCAATAAATTGAACATAATCAATAAACATGTCTGAGTTTAAGCCTAGAATTCCTGTAGGAAGAACCTCTCTAGCGTATGCTAGTTCAAGTTCCATAGCTGTTTCTATGTGAGCTAAAGTCTCTTTCTCAAAAGATTTTGTCCAGACTTTAGGATTGTCTTCCCTTATTCTATTGATCATCTCTGTGCCGAACTTGATATGTAGGCTTTCGTCACGTAGGGTATATTGAATTTGCTCCCCGATTCCCGGCAATTTGTTCTGTCTATTAAAAGATAACAACATAGCAAAGCCAGAGAAGAAGAAGATTCCTTCGCAGATAATGTAGTATGTAATAATATTTCGAAGGAACTCCCTCTTACCCTCTAACGTGTTTATGTTAAAGTCTGGACGATTAATGTCAGTTGTGATGTTCATCAGGAAATCATCCTTTGCTTTGATGCTAGGGATTGAATTGTAAGCCTGATATACCTCATCAATATCTAAATTAAGAGAATCACACACATATACGACAGTAAGATTGTGTAGGCTCTCTTCATATGCTTGTCGCAATATATATTGTCTACACTCAGGATCTGTAACAAACTTAAAAATACTAAGCAGAAGATTGTTAGCAACCAGAGACTCCGATCCTGCAAAGAAGCCTAGACATCTTTTAACGACCAGTTTTTCATCTTCAGAAAGTAGATTGGATTTCCATTGCTCGATATCTTTTGCCATAGAAATTTCTGTTGGCATCCAATTATTGGCTGCTCCATCTATAAATAAATCCCATGCCCATTTGTTGACATGCGGCAGGATCTGGTTAACGCTTGCGACTTTATCTGATATAATTTCTTTATTCTTTTTCATTATTGACAACTCTCACATCCGGGATCTAAAATAGAACAAGCCTTTGGCTCATTAATTATACCCGCATTCTTATCGTTTACTTCAGAAATTGTTGATTTTTCTAATCTAGTAGCTGCTTTGCTTCTAAGATAGTATGTAGTTTTGAGACCTTTCTCCCAAGCGTACATATACATGTCATTCAGGTATTTAAGGCTTTCATGTTTATTGTACAAGTTAAGTGACTGGCCCATATCTATCCATCTCTGCCTAGCAGCGGCAGCATCTATAAGGGTATGGAAATCTACATCAAAAGCATTTTTAAATTGAGCCTTCAGGTCTTCGTCTAGATCAATAAGAGCTGTGACATCTCCATCTACACTCTTCAAGGCATCTACTAATCCCTGAGACCATATTCCCTTTTTCTTGGCCAAAGCCACAAAATGCTCATTAATCATAGTAAACTCACCGCTTAGTGTTGAGTATACAAATAGCACTGAATAATCAGGCTCGATAGACTGAGAACAGCCTTGTATATATGAAATTGTAGCAGTAGGAGCGATAGCCATTACATTTGAGTTTCTCATCCCGTAAGTTTTTACTAACTCCCTTACAGATTCCCACTCTTCCAATCTTTCAAAAGACTCTTTATGCTCGCATACTCCTCTTGGTTTACGCTCATCAATGAGATTGCAGTATGTATCTATAGGAAAATTTCCTTTGTCCCATTCAGATCCACCAAAAGCAGGATAAGTTCCCTTTTCTTTTGCTAGTAATGAAGATGTTTTGATGGCGTGGAGAGAAATAAATTCCTGTACTCTATCGCAGAGATCAACAGCCTCTTGAGAATCGTATATGATCCCAAGTTTATGCAACATGTCATGAGTGCCCATAATTCCCAAGCCGACTGGACGATTTTTTATATTAGAATTTTCTGCCTCTTTGGTTGGGTAAAAATTCAAGTCGATTACATTATCTAGTCCTCTGACTGCTACTTCTACTGTCTTTTGTAACTTCTTCCAATCTACAGTCCTTACTTTTATATGATTGGAAAGATTGATACTAGCCAAATTACAAACAGCCGTTTCTCCGGTTTCTACAACTTCGCCCTCATCGTACACAGTTGGCTTAGTGTGCAGTAGGATCTCGGTGCAGAGATTAGAGGAGTGAACTACGCCTGCATGCTTGTTGCTATAACGTATGTTTGAAGGATCTTTAAACGTTACCCAAGGATGACCAGTCTCAAACAAGGACTTAAGGCATTTTTTCCATAAATCTTTTGCAGGTATTTTTGCAAAGTTTTTAATCTCTCCTTCGTCTGCCATCTTCTTATAGTGTTTGTATAGTTTGGAGAACTTAGAACCATACGTCTCATGTAAATCTGGACATTCAGATGGATCAAATAAGTACCAGTCCAACTCCTTAGAAACATGAAGCATAAACTCGTCACAAATCCATAAGGCCGTGTTCATGTCATGACATCTTCTTCTGTCGTCTCCCGTATTTTTTCGAAGATCTAGGAAATCCTCTACATCAAGATGCCATATTTCTAAGTATGCACATCCCGCACCTTTCCTCTTTCCTCCCTGATTGACACCAACTAATGTATCATTAAATATTTTAAGCCAAGGAACTAATCCAGAAGAGTTACCATTTGTGCCTTGAATATAGGCTCCTGAAGATCTGACAGGAGTCCAATCAACTCCTAAGCCTCCAGCATACTTTGAGAGCCTTGCTTGCCCATGAATGGTTCCAAATATACCATCAATGGAATCGTGAACGGTGCTAAGATAGCATGAAGATAACTGCGATCTTTTTGTTCCACTATTAAATAATGTAGGTGTGGAAGGGGAGTACCTAAACTCTGACATCATATTGTATATCTCAGCCGCTTTTTCTTCCTTGTTCTCTTCATTTAAGCAAAGCCCCATAGCAACCCTCATATAAAATGCTTGAGGGGTCTCCATTCTTCTCTGCTCGATATGGATAAAATATCTGTCATAAAGAGTTTGGATACCTAAGTATTTGAAAAGAAGATCTCTTTGGGGAAATAATTTTTCAGATAATAACTTAAGGTCATAAGCCAGTAAGTCCTCACTCAGTCTACCTGCCTTCACTAGCTTTTTAATATTTTGTACAAACGATTTTCTATACTGAAGTTCGAATGTATCGCTATCTACACCTTCCCCAAAAACTTCTTTGTAAAGATTGTTTAGCAGAAGTCTAGCTGATACATAAGCGTAGTTAGGCTCTTTTTCAATCTTAGAACGGGAAGACATAACCAGCGCCTTATCTATTTCCTTTGTAGGTATTTTGTCGTATAGTTGTAAGCTGGCATCTAGAACTATCTCACTAACCGACACACTGTCTAAACCAGTGGTTGCTCTCTCTACACACTCATTAATTTTATCTAAGTTAAGTTCCTCTAATCTTCCATTGCGTTTCTTTACTTTTTTATTGTTGTCGCTCATCTTGGCCTAATCAATTCTCAACATAAGTTTGTGTTTGTAACTATTTCAATTGTACTCTTAGAACTGTAATATCTCGTACAGATAACATAAAAAAGCCCACCTTTTCCAAGGTGAGCTTGTAATTTTTAAAAAAAGCGACACTTGAGTAATTCTCTCTACCTGCTTACTGCCTCAAAGGGAACGTCGTGTTTTAGTCTGTAAGCCTAATGAAGAAAATATCGCTTAACCAGAGAGGTGCCGCTTTAGCGAAGTATAGTTTGGTATCGCTCTATTATACTCTGGTTGTCAATGTTATATACACCTCCGTAAAAGTTGCCTATTCTTCTTTCTCTAATTTTTTAGCAACACACTCGCAATAATTTTTAGAAGCTGCATTATGTTTTGGATATGTGATCATAACATACCCTCTTCCATGACACAGCTTGCAATTTTTCTTTGCCTTTTCTTTTGCTATAAGCGAATCAAATCCGCCTCCAAATCCTAAATCTAAATCCTTAATGTCCATTTTTATTTCCCTTAAAACCTAAAGTGAAAAAAGAAGCCGTGAAAAGGTGCTGGATAAATCGGCATTGGCTGTGGTTGTATAATCACAGGTGGCTGAACAATCACTGGAGGATAGTAGTTTGGAACTCTGTAGTACCTAAAGTGGGGGTTAGGTCTGTAATAGTTATAAAAGCCAAAACTATGTTTGGACTCAACTTTTGGCTGTTCAGGCTGCTGCTGGGGCTTCTGCCACTGTTGTTTTCCCGGAATTGTTGGCCTTGCGGTGGGAGGCCTTGTAAACTCTCTAGGCTGATTACGAACCACTTGTGGCTTTTGAGGCGCTTGGATAACTTTTCTTTGCGGAGGATCTGCCATGACAGAAGGTATGCTGAATGCAAAGATTGACATAAATAAGATAAATTTTTTCATTTCTTTCTCCTTATAAAGTTAGGTATACCTAACATATTAAACGTCAACCATGAAAAAAAGGGACGGAAAATCCGCCCCTTTCCGTAAATAAATTCCATTTTATTCGGTAGGTCTGAGAGAGTCGCCAACGATCCAACTAACTCCGATTGCAGCAACCGTGTTAGCCGTTTCTTCAGGAATGCCCAAGGTGTCATGCAGAATAACTACAACTACACTACCTATAGCAGTCCAAAAACGACGTGATTTTACTAAGCCTTTAAGCTTTTCAACCATATCAAATCTCCTTTAAAAAAAACAGTGTTATATAATTATACTTTACTTATGGTGTTTTGTCTAATGATTCATTTATTTTTTCAAGAGTTTCTACGATTTGTTCATGTCTTTTATCTTGTCTGGTCTGAACATCGTCGATTATATTTTCGTAGTGCTCTCGTTGTATATTGAATTGCTCTGTGAAGCTGTCCTGCATATCAGAGACTTGCTTTTGATGACTTGGGAATACAACTTTTGTTGTATACCACAGATACCAACCTAGCAACCCAGTTGCAGAGATTGTTCCCCACTCGAAATTAGGTATGGCATCTCCTGCGGCTATTAAAAACGGCGGCAAAAATGCTAATAAGGCTTTCATTGTTTCTGCTCCCTAAGTTGCTAAAAAGAAGAGAGAGGGGCAAATTCCTCTGCCCCTCAATCGAAAAACGCTTACCATAGATATCTTGGCTTGTAATCCAAGTTCGTTGGAGCATTTGGAGTGCCGGACGCCGAGAACGCTGTGAGTTCACCCGGTCTAGCACTGCTAGGATTAGCTGCGTGGTCAACACCACTAGCCTTAAGGGTTGGCGATAGGTCAACTCCATTAGCAATATCGTAGCCACCAGTATTTGCAACAGTAGGATCAGAAGACCAAGTTCCAGTATATTCGTTCCAGTTGCCTGCACGAACAGCTGTCTTGTATAATCTATTTCTTACAACTGCGGCCTGATGAATAGCATCACCTTGAGCAGAATCACTAGCACCGAATACAAGAGCATTGTTTGAAACTCCACCAATAGTGGTAGTAGCTTTAACGATGTTTGAGAATTGACTCTGCTGATTCCAAGTTCCAAGACCAGCTTGGAAGTTGTTAACACCAGAAACGATAGTGGTGATAGGATTGCCTTCGCCTAATGAATTTGCAGAAAACTTAGTGCTTTCTGAAATTGTTCCGCCAGCACGGATATTGCCTTGATCATTGTCAATGCCGCTAGGCTGACCATTTGAGCCGTATGCGCCAGTAGTTGGCACGGCTGCTGTGATGTCAGTAATAAAATAGCTCATTTTTTATACCTTATAGTTATGAGCCGATAAAAGTCCTATAGTTCCTAAAAAATAAAAAATCCCTTCCCTTATATAAATCTATACACTAAAAGTAGAAAACAAGTTAAGTGAATAAACTCTTAATCCAAAAATATTAGCTCTAATAACGGAGTTATATTGCTTTTCAAGCCATATATGTCCATTGCATATGGTGTTTATATTAGTTTTTTGCTCTATGTTTGAGCATAATAATAGATTATCATATATATCATCATTATGAAAGCCAGAAGCAGGAAGTATGTAGTTTACTCCTAAGTCCTGTGCTAGTCTGGCAATCGCCATAGACTCAGACATCGGATACAAATTGTGCTGCAACATTATTCTAAGTTCTGAGCCATAATCTGCACACATCCTAGAAAAAGTTTTTATTTCTTTTTCAATGCTGTCGTACTTTCTATCTTTTATAAGATACGGGTTGATAGGCACATCAATGAAATCTGCTCCTCTTTTCAAGCACACTAAGACCTCATGCTCGCGTACCTTTTTATCAGATGTCCCTGTAGGAAAGTCTATTGGAACAGCTACATCCACAGTCGTGTCGCTAAGAAATGTGCACACTTGTTTTAGAAGGTATTGAGGTATTCCGACCGCATGAAAGCCTATAGATACAGCATCAAAGATATCTCTAGTTTGACTCTCTGTGTTTTTATAATGAGAACTATTATAGTTGCAAAATTCTAGATACATTCTTGACTATCTTATCTACTGTTTCCATTCCTTTTTCACCAACTATGTGATCACAGAACCCATATTTGATACTATCCTCAGAAGACATCCACCAATCCTCTTTAGACTCTAGCTTTCTTTTTATATAAGATTTAACTTGAGACTGCTTTTTGTCCTTGAAGAATTCACCTGTTTGCATACAAGGCTCTGTATACATTTGATAAGTCCTAGATCTTAATATTGTATCCCATTGAGCCCCAGATAGAACTTGCCTGTAAGTTCCTTGTGTAGCAGTGTATCCTTCATGAATCATCCAATCGCAGTTAGGCATTGTTATCCTCTTTCCTTGAGGAAAAACTGCTTGAGGTATTAGACTTGCCATAGAAGCTGCTATGCCATAAGAAATGATTACAAACTTGCACGCGCTGTATTTGATAGCATCATATATTACCATGCCATCGTACCAGTCTCCTCCAAGACTGAACGAATGTAGTACTATAGGATTTTTCGACTCGGCTTCTAATAGTCTAAGATTTTTTAGGAAATGAGTAGCTGTCTTAGTAATTATTTCGGAATCCTCTGACTCCAAAGGCAGCAAGAACATTTCCCGAGTACTACTGATGTAGCCATTGAAGTCTAAGTCTTCAGAATGTTTTTTCATTAGGTGCTTTCCAGTAGAGCCTTCCTTACCTTTGCCATTGCATCTCTATCTACAAAGAGTTTTGCAACAGATATTCTGAATCTGTAGGGTGTTAGTATGTCTACTGACTCTATTCCTTCTACAGAACCTATGATTTTGCTATGCTTCTTTAGTAACTTGAAGTTTGTATGACCTACCCAAAATTTGAAGTGATTACTAGCTAGAGACTGTTCGGTTAATGGCATCATGCCAAAAGGAGTCATGATTGTTTTTATAGATGGCATATTTGCCATTGACTCCAGCTTCTCCATCATTTCTGGGTCTATATCATACTCTAGGTCTTGTAAATCTTCAAACTCACTTAGGGCTTGATCTATCTCATCTATTTCTTCTTGATAGACATCTACCCATTTTTCCCAGTAAACTTCATACTCTTGAGGATAGTTAAAAGAATTGCTCATAATACATGTCTCTTCTTTTTATATCTAATGTTGTTGGTTGTTCAGGCCAAATACACTAGAAGGTTTTACTGCTAGTTTTTCATATTCGTCCGAAAAGGTTTCCTCGTTTCTTAGCCAGCTTAGATACATATTAGTTAAAAACTCTTGTCTATCAGCGTCATCTCCAGCCCAGTTGGAGTATGCTTCTGTAAAAAACCCTCTTAGGTTGCCTGTATTAATCAAATGAAGCAGTAGACCCAAAGTTTCCGATGTGTCTTCATCCCTCTGATTTACTTCAACAAGTATATTAAAATCTCCAGTGAATCTATCTAGTCTAAACTCTATACTCGCAGAGCATTCGTCTTTAGCAATATAGCTATCGGGCAGCTCCTGCTCTGGTTCGACATCTTCAATCTTATGAGTTTTTGAGAAGAGGTTCTTAACTGCTGTTAGGTATCTTATCATATAATATTATACCCCATAATTGGTAACATAAAAGTTGAGTTATGTTTTTTGTTTCTGTATTTCGTACCACAATAAACCTATGTTTGCAAGAGCATAGGCAAACCACATAAGAGAGTGCGGATAATCTTTATCTTTTATGCAGGATATAGAGGCTATTGTGTAGCATATAGAAGTAATCGTTATAGCACATATAGCATACATATTTACATCCTGTTTTGGTCAAAGAAGAACCATCTTTTGTAGTGCTTTATATCTCTACCGCTATCTACATTGATCAGGTACTCTAATAGGTCATGTATAGAGCCAAATATATGTTGATGAGGAAGCATGAAAAACAACCAATTAGGAGCATTGTTTTTGCCTTGCTGCGACCAAACTAGCACAGGCTTTTTTTGACTATTGGCAACGGCTATTTCTTCGTATGTTCCACAGGCATGTACGTCTGTATCTATAGAAGCTATAATGAAATCAGATATATCGACGCATCTAAGGTCTAAAGTCCTTATAACCCCATATCTTTTCCTAATCTCTTCAAAGTGACCAGACTGCTTAAGTCTCTCTATTTCAAACCTAGTGCTTTCATCTTCTAGTCCAACCTCAACGGGCTTATCACATGGATTAAGTACCGTAACGCCCATGGATTTCAATATAGGGGTTATTCTGTTTCTCCATCCAACGCCTCCGTCTGCAACCCTATCCATTGCCCCAGCCAAGTAAGTTCTCATTCCAGTCAATTTCATTTGCCTGTACTCCCAAATCCACCTTCTCCTCTTTCTGTATCGTCAAGAGAATCCACTTCTTCTAAATTGAACTCAGGCGCTTGCTGAAGTAAAATCTGAGCTATTCTGTCTCCGTACTCTACATGATATGTGTCTCTAGAAGTGTTGTGCAGACAAACTTTTATATGCCCTCTATATCCAGAATCAATTACACCTGCATGTCTGTGGACTCCCTTAACACCCATAGAAGACCTGTCCCATATCAACCCTACATAGCCTTCTGGTATAGCCATTGAAATTCCTGTAGACACTAAGACTGTAGCTCCTGCTGGAATAGCAACCTTCTCGGAAGAATACAAGTCGTATCCTGCGTCGGAAGGATTGCCCTTAGTAGGTAGGGTTGCGTTATTATGTAATTTCTTAATCTTTAGACTATGCATTGATCGCCTCCTTAACCTTGTTAGCAGTAACTGCCCAGCTCATATTCTGAGCAGTCTTTATTCCTTCTTTATTCACAACATCGCCGTCTTTTTTCCATTGCTCATATACTTCTCTTAGAGCTTCCACAAGGTCATTTTCAATTCCTTTTAGCGAAGCCCAGTTACCTTTATCTTCTTCTCTAAAGTACATGCCGTCAAAGGCTTTTTCTAGAGACTTAGGTTTTACTTTATAGCTGTTCTCATCAGTGCAAAATTCGGTATGTGCTGAGTAGTCTGTCGTTACCACAGGCTTTCCACAAGACATCATTTCTAGCAGCTCTAGGTTCCAGCCTTCAGCCCTGCTTGGGAAGAAGCCGCAGCTAACAGATCTCATTATGTCTGACAGTTCTTTATGAGTATTGCATCTATTAAGAAGTCTTACTCTCGGATCTTGCATATAGTAGTTGTTCCATTTCTGATTGTATTCTGGGTTTGCCACAGGATTCTGACACATCATCCACAATTCAACATCAGCGTTATCGGGAAAAGCTCTCTGAAAAATCTCCAACATCACATCGTGACCTTTTCTGACCTCCCATTTACCACAGTTGAATAGAATAAACTTTTCTGTAGGTTGACTCTCCCTGTTATTATAAAATATAGTTCTATCAACTCCTAATGGAGCTACAAAGACATTGCTATCCGTAACTTCTTTTCGCACAATATCTGCTGCCCATTGACAAGAGGTGATTACCTTTTCGCATTGCGCAAGGTGATGCTTTTTCTGATCATTGAACTCATCTACTTCAAAGAAGGGGAATGCAATCAGATCTCCTTTTCCTACCCTAACAGACATATCAAACTCATGCCATATCTTTAGACATGGGGCATCTGCATCGAACATGGGCGCTCTTGCAACTTCCTGTGGGAAGATTTGAGCTACCTCCTGATTATTACCAATAGGAAATAGAGCAATATCAAAGAAATTTCTTAGATTAATTAATGTATTAAGAGATGCAACCCCATATCCTAGAGAGTTGATGGGAGCCATTACATTAAGATTCTTCATAGTATCTGTCTTCTTCCTCAATCACAACGAACCAAAAGAGGAGGTCCATTATATCCATTTTATTTTTCCTAGAATAAAAAAGACCCGTTTTGTTGTTTCATCCATTTATCGCTAGGAACGGGTCATAAACCTACGGTTTCGAGCATAGATGAGGCTCGGCTGTTTTGGTCCGACTATTGTCTACAGATAAGAACAGCTAACTTACTGTTTGGGCGACAATAGAAACCCTAGAAGGGCATGTCGTCAGAAGCTCCAGCTCCTGCGCCAGCTTTTGCAGTTTGCTGAGAGTTAGTCTTTCCTCCGCCATTCGGTGTCAGATTAACATTTTCAGCAACAACGGTAAGCTTGCTTCGCTTAACGCCTTCGTCAGTTTCCCACGAGTTCAGCTTTAAGCGTCCTTCGATCATGACGTGACGGCCTTTAGTCAGGTACTGTGACAGTGACTCTGCCTGCTTGCCCCAGAGAGTAACGTCAACAAAAGTTGCTTCCTCTTGACGATCTCCATTCTTTGACCAAATTCGGTTAGATGCTACACTGACATCAGTGACAGCGGTTCCGTTTGGTGTTTGTCGTAGCTCGCTATCGCGAGTTACTCTACCTGTAACGATAACTTTGTTAATATCGCTCATTTAATTGCTCCTTAAGAAACAGGTGATAAAATTCCACGGTAACGCAATGCTTTGCGTGCTAAACGTCTGGCGTACTGTGTTCCATTTGACCGAATGAGTCTACGAAACTCACCAGCATAATCCGTGTGGGCGAATGCCCGAGTAGTGTCTGAAGCCGACAAAGCTCCAGTAGCAAATTTAGTCATGGTTCGTTGATTCTTGCGAGTGCTCAGCAACAAACCCCAATCTGTGGTTTCCTTAGTTTTCATATCCTAAAGATTCTCCTTAAAAATAAACTACATAAAAATAGTATTAAACGTATCTAGTTTTGCATCGTATATTTCCTCTTGGCTTTCCTCAGCAAGAGGTAGTTCATACAATGTTGAGATAGGGTCTGAATAGATTAACTTCTTACTTACCGTAAGAGGCTTCCCATCATATTTTAATTTGACCCAATCCGTACCATCTTCAATTATTAAGTAGGAAGTTCCCTTTTTAAGTGGGGTGTAATCAGACTTCATTAAAGCGTACATTTTCTCTCCTTAGATATTATATATGTTATATGGCGAGACAACATAAAAAAAATGCAAATTAGACAAAAAAAGATCGCCTAAAAAGGCGACCTTAGTTCACTGTAAAATATTTCTTAAGGCCACCGAAGTAGCAGCTATCAGTGCTGAGTTGTACTTTTCCTCGCACATAAATTCAATTACTGATTCAATATCATCCTGATTCATTGGCTCTTCAAATGAAGAAGCCATCTGTTGGAATTTCTTAGGGCCTTCTATTGCTACTCCTTGCTTTATAGCCTTTTTCTTAGCATCCCTGCCTGTGTAGCATTTACCAGAGTCTCCCCATTTCCATCCAGATTCCTTGTTCTCTGAACATCTTTTAAGAGGCATTTTTGTTCTCCAAAAATATTTTGTTACAATACTATATACACCGCATACATTACTCTTCTTCTATATACTTAAAAAGATAGCTATTTTTTAGAGAGTCAGAAGCCCTATTTTTAAAAGCTTTGCTGAAATTTTCATCTATAGACTCTACAGAAACTATATCAATCTGGGCTTTTGGATTATTCCATTTAGCCCCAAGCTCCACCATTTTAGCGGCTTCACAATCGTTAGAAGCATAGTCTATTGTTCTATAATGCTGTTTGCCGTCTAGCGTATATGTTACTCTATGTACAGTCATGATATTTCCTTAAGTGGAGGTGGGCGGAATCGAACCGCCGTGCTGAATTGTTTCTATAATCATATCTACATTGTTATCTTATTGCTGTCACTTAATAAGAAAAGCTATCCGATTTATCGGAGTCATATGTCTATCCATCGTCTCACTAATAAATCAAGCAGTGAATACTCTATCTAGGAACGACCTAGCCCGTTACCGACTTTGGTTTGCAGGGCGCGGAAAACCCCTGCTGCTAGGCAGCTAGTGCGAAGTTCTTTTCTGCACTTAAAAAGTATGGTCAATTTTTACAGTAGCCCTTTGACCAACTACTCAATGCAATAATTATTTCGACAACCAGTCGAACCCTATTCACCCCCTTATATAATTATACACTACTTATTAATGACATGAGAACCATTCTCGTCAATACAGAAACTTATGTTCTTATTTTTATACTTGGATTTTGCCCTGTCTCTGTCTTCTTTTGTTTTGAATACTCCAAAGATAAAACCTGATCCTCCAGCTCCAAGAAGTTTTCCACCCAGCATTCCAAAAGACTGCAAGCTAGAGTACAGAGAGCTTACATGCTCAGGACATATAAGAGATGATAAGCTCTTCTTATTCTCCCAGCTTTTTGCAAGATGGTATGCTATCTTATCAATATCCGAGTCCAAAAAAGAATCATATGCCTTATTGCAGATGTCAAGAATATTTCTCTTATACTGGTGGTTATCTTTAGACCCTATATCATTCGCGATTCTGAAAGATTTTCTGGTTTTGCCAGTGTATATGAGTAACGATCTATCTATAAATTCATCTATAAACTCTCTGCTTATAGGCAATGGCTTGACTTCAAAGTCTCCATCCCTTTTAATCTCTATAGAATTTATTCCTCCATAAGAAGCCCAGATCTGATCTTGAATTCCTCCCGGCTCAGAGAGTAGCTCTCTTTCAATATAGATAGCCTGTTCAGCAAGCTGCTTCTTGGAAACCTTTTTGTTCTTTAGAGCATAAATGGAATTCAGTAAGCCAACTATAAATGATGAGGAAGAGCCAGTACCTGTTTGTGCAGGAAGATCTCCGGCATAGCTGATTTCTACGCCGTGAGTGATATTTAGATACTCTAGTACTCCTCTAACTCCGTTGTGCTGAATATCTCTATTGTTAGATACCAGCTCTGTCTTAGAGTATGATATACTGCTTCTAAATGGAAATATAGCAGGAGTTCTTCTCAAAGATATATAGCTATATTTATCTATGCAGAACCCTATCAGTCTAGAGCCATACTCTGAGTAGAACCCTTTATAATCAGATCCTCCACCAAAAAGAGAAACCCTTAAAGGAGTCTTAGAAATAATCATTAGACTACATCTACCTCACCAAGGCCTGCATCTCTTTCTATAGAATACGCAAAAGCGGTTTCCGTACCGTCTGGTTTAGTATCATTAATTAAAACTCTAGCACCATTTGTAAGCCCCATAATTAATCTATCATAAAAGATACCAAGTTTTGCAAGCTGCTTTTCTGTAGCGTATCTTGCGCCCTGAGCTCTAGCGGTTGTTAGGACAATATAGTGACCATCCTTTCTCCATTGTAAGAATTTCTCAACTACATTTGGTAGCGCTTCTGGTTCCTCAGTTATCATCCTGTGGAGATCGCCTTTGTGTTTTACAAGAGTTCCATCAATGTCAATAAGAAATGTTTTTTGCTTTGCGTTCATTTTAGTATCCTAATAGTTGGTACAGCTTGTCTAAGAAGTAAGGCTTGCCGTTGCTTACATTGGCTTGCCAATTATCCTTAGACTCTTGATTAGTGTAGTCTGTTATATATTTATAGCATTTAAAATCTACATTATATCTTTTGCAAACTTTAGCTATCGCATAAGCTTCCATATCAACTACGTCACATCCTTCTACTTTATGAGATATGAAATTATCTCCTGTAGATATAGTCAGCAGATTGTTGTCTGTGTAGATTATATTTTCGCTATTGAATTCACTTGTGTCGTCTCTATCTTTAAAAACTCCACACTCTATTATACCTTCAATATCATCTCTGCAAGCACCTACGGTTCCTACATTGACAATTAAAGACGGATTTTTTTCTTTTATTAGCTCTAGAGTAGTTATACATGAATTTATTTTTCCAACACCAGTATAAAAGATGTTGTCTGCATATCTATTGCCTTCCTTGCTAAACTCTTCTTCTAGCGCACAAAGGATTAGTAGTTCTTGCATCTTTCTAAATCTGTCTCCGTCAGTAAGCCATAGAAAGAATCCATCTCTGAGACTCCATGCTCCAGACCATATATGCAGTCAAAGCCTAAGTTGTAAAGCTTCTGGCTACTAACTATATAATCTCTCTTATCAGGGTCTGTTCTAGAGTCATCTTGAGAATACTGCGCGCCCATAATAGAGCAAATATTTTTTACAAGATCAAGCTTAGTCATGTTGATTGAGTCATTCCCAAGATTATATACATTGCCAAACATGTCTGAGCTATGATAGATTGCAAACTCAAAAGCCCTGACTATATCTTTAATATGAACATAGTTTCGCCTAAAGTGTCCGTCAAACACCGTAATATGCTTTTCTTCCCTTGCTACTTTCGTAAGATTGTTAATAAGAAGATCTGTTCTTGGTCTTGGGGACCATCCGAAGACAGTTGCAAGTCTGAAGACAATACTTTTCTCATGATTAGAAAGTAAGTGATCCTCTGCATCCTGCTTAGTCTTGGCATATAGAGATATTGGATTAGATGGAGTTTCCTCGGTACATATCTCCTGTCCAGTACTTCCATAGCCTGAGTTTGTATTTGGATAGATAACTATCTGATCTTTCCTAAGAAGAGGAGTGAGTTTAGTAAACCATCTGTAGTTGGTCTCAAGAGTAGCTTCTTCATGTTTGTCGCAAAGAGGAGCGCCTACCAAAGCTGCTAAAGGTATGATGACATCTGCCTTATCTATAGCTTCGATTAAATTTGATGACCAATCATTTACATCTTCATTATAAAAAGTAACATTGTCTTTTACAAATGAGCCTGCAACAAGAGTTCCTTGATTATAGAATAAATTATCAAAAGCATAAACTCTTGCGTTCTCTGAAAGTCTCTTTACAAGACTGCTTCCAATATATCCTGCTGCACCAGTAACCAATACATTCATTATCTACAAGCCTCCAAAGCTTCTTTAATAGCTAATTCAATTCTTTGAATATCTTCCTCTGATAGGTGTTGATGACACCCAATGTGGATTCCATTGTCTCCAACCCACTCAGCTTCAGGAAAGTCTCCCAACGAGTACCCCATGTCAGCAAAAGCTCTGTGCTGAGTTGGTATACATCCGAAGTTTCTCTTATGGTGGATATTGTATTTGTCAAAAACTTCTTCTACTAGTTTGATTTTTCCTGATTCCTTACAGGTTATACTAAATCCATGAGGGCAGTTTTTGTTATTAACATCTTCTTCTGAAAAATATGCTACATCTTCGTATCCTGCGGCAGCGGCTCGCATGCGCTTCATTGTTGCATGTCTTGTATTAAAGGTATCCCAGAACACTCCGACCGCCTCTAACCCAATGCTAGCTTCAAGGTCGTTCATCTTTGAGTTGTACCCAACTCTTTGATGGTCAAAGTAAATTGAATTGAAAGGTCTTCCATGAGATCTACATGATGCTAATACATCAGCTAGGTGTTCGTCATTTACAGAAACCATTCCTCCTTCGCCACAACAAACTAGATGAGCAATGTAGTAGCTATAGACAGACATGTCACCCCAATGGCCGATATGTTTTTGTTTGTATGTTGCTCCATGTGCTTCACATGCATCTTCAATAACAATCAAATTATATTCTTCTGCAAGATCACAGATAACATCCATCTCAGCTGGACGGCCCATTGTATGGACAGGCATGATTGCAACAGTCTTAGAAGTAATAGCTTCTTCTATCTTTGTTTCATCAATATTAAGAGTCTCTTTCTTGACATCAACAAACACTGGAGTAAGTCCAGCAGCTCGAACAGCATTAGATGTTGCGATAAAAGACAGAGCTGGAACAATAACTTCATCTCCACGCTTTGCGTCTGCAATATCATAAAGAGCAAGGCAAGATGCTATCACTGCATCAGTCCCAGAACTCATAGCTACACTTCTTTTGTAACCAAAGATTTCAGACCACTCTTTCTCAAGCTGTTTGACTTTTGGCCCACCAGATGCCCAGTTAGTATCACATACATCCATAAGATTTTTTCTGGCTACTTCGCCAATAACCAATTCACCAAATTCTATTCTTTTCATAGAGAACATATCTCCTTGTCTATATCAAATACCTGTCTAATTATCTCGTAATTTACCCTATAGTGGTAAGGTTTTAATTTATCTATCACTGCAAGCTCTGTGTAGCATTTTTCATTTTTTATTGGCTTACTCATATGTACCTCGTCTATCTCAGCCCTGCCAGTCCAGTGCGAAACATGCTTTGTGCTCACCAAGTCTCTCAAATCTATCTGAGCAGGAATTGGAGTGTTAGCAAATACATCATAAATGTGTCTATCGGCGCTGTCAAATTGATACTCATCAGCACATATGCCTTGTATTGCATTGACAGCAGACCTGCTAAGTATTACCCAGCTACAGAACTCTTTTTCTGTATTACACTCAATATTTTCTTGGCTAAATTCCAATTTGCCCTTTGACCAGTTTGAATTTTCGGCCAACCTCTTGATTCCTGTTGGTCTTGCAGAATCTCTAGAGCAATCGTCATCTATTAGTACTTGAAAACAGTCATGTTTATATTTGGCTTTTGCTTCCTCAAAAGACTCAAGCATAATTCTATCAAAGCCTTTAGTTTCTATAATACAATCATTAGGCATTCCAAAAACTAAATCTCCAGAGCAACTTTTTGCCAATGGATTCCAATACTCTTTATGAATATTCCTGTTCTCGTAACCATTTGGCACATTACAATGACAAACTTCTGTTGCTACAATATTTATACCAACACTCTTGTAAAAGTTACTATACTCTGTCACGAGTTGTTTAAGAGCATGGTCTTTACAGTCTACTACTATATAATGCTCTATATTGGCTGGGTCTTCAGCATTTTCCCAAATACTATTGAATGCTTCCTTAGTTTGTTCTATTCTGCCTTTTGCTGCAGTTACTATTGACAACATTCTACGACCTTACCTATAATTTTTTCTTTTGAGGGAGGTAAATTATCTAAATGTTTAGCAAATCCAGCGCTCTTATTTTCTAGTCCCATACAATGAACTCTTGATCCTTGTGCTTGCATCATCAGTTTGTGAGCTATGGCAGAACAAATCCCGTCCTCATAGTCGTCATCTAATACGAGACCTACCCCACACTCTTGGAGAGCCTGTAGTGATGACTCACTAAAGTTATTAGGCTTGATAACTCTTTGATGATATACGGAAGCCTTTATTCCTTTTTTATATAACTCTTTTGAAGCCTCTACCGCTGCGAATCTTGTTATTGATATTGGAAATAAACATATATGAGGATTATCATATTCTATGTCTGGTAGCTCTTCTGTATTAGCGAATGCACCTCTATGCTCAGAAATGTAAAATACATCGTCTGACTTCATGAAATCTTTGTAGCAATGTTTATATTCTCCGCTTGTCATAGGAGAATAGATTTTAATTCCGGGCATTCTATAGTAAAGCGAATGATGTGAACTGCCTGCGACTGGCCCAATAGAACCTTCCATTCCGACACTTCTTACTATCATAGGGCAAGGCACTCCCCACATCTCTTTGCTCTTGCAGGCGTAATTCAGAACACTTATACAATTATACCAGTTAAACCCCTGATACCTGATGACATATATAGGTCTCTTACCCATAAGTGCGGCACCTACTACAAATCCCCCGCCAGCTACATCAGCCATAGGGAGTTCAATCATTCCTTCTGACTCATACATTTCTGGTAGAGTTCCACCAACCCATCCTACAGCAGTTAGGCATTGACCAAAGGCAAGACCGCCTAATTTTAAGTGGTGCCTAACAGTCTCCTTTATAGTGTCTCTAAGCGCGATTCCCATAATTTTTCCATATACTCGATTTCTTCAGATATGTCTATTCCTTGCAGTCTGTCTGGAACTTCTCCGTCTGTGCCTGCTCCTGCATGCCAGAACTTTCTATTGGTTCTTATGTTCAGAAGTTTCGGTCTATCGAATAGACCTTCGCAGGCATTAATTATTTCTTGAGGATCATCAGAGATATCATGAGACTCCATGTTCATGCTAGAAGCAACATCATGAATCTCCCAGTTTCTTCTGATTTTTTTCTCTGTTAATATAGAGAGATTGTTATCTTCGATTACAAAGAGGATTGGCAGGTTCTTCGTTGAAGCCCATCCGTAAGATGCTAATGAATAGTCCTCTTCTGCCGCTGCATCTCCTAAGAAAACTATAGTTGGTTTTTTTGATGCAAAACAAGCGCCGACACCTATTGCTGAGTTGCTTCCCATAAGCCCATCGTGCCCATACATTCCTATTTCTGGACAGTGTATAGAAGCGGAACCTCCCATGCCCTTAGCACAACCTGTCTCTTTACCAAGCAGCTCATCTATCAGTGCAATAGGATCTCCCCCGAAAGCCAAGTAAATAGAATGACATCTGTGTTGGCCGAATAGTAATGGCCTTGCTCCCATAGTAATACAGGCTGTACTGATTGCACAGGATATCATTTCCTGTCCAGCAGATAGATATGTTGGTATCTTGATGTTGCCTTTTTCGATTTGTTGATAGGTAACAACTTCAAAGGCTCTGCAAGTTTTTGCCCACTTGTAAACCTGATCTAGCATATTGCTATATATTCCATCTCTTCTAATTCAAAATTATCAAGCATTGTGTTAAGTGTTTTATAATCTAAGACATCTCCAGCTTTTACTATCATGTCACCATCGTATGACAATCCTCCTGCCACAAAAACGAACAGTGTGGCTTCTGAAATTTGTTCTCTGGAGTTAACTTTTTTGAAATAAAATTTCTTTCCGTAACCCTGAGCATCTTCATGCAGACTTAAGTCGGCTTGCTCCTGTTTATTGTCTTCATAAGGCTTGAACCTTCTTCCGTAGCTATCATATAGCCTGACCAGATCTTCCTTGTCTTTAGGAGATTCTATTTCAAGCAATACTGCATCACCATTGACAGCCTTTGAAGAATGAAATAGCCCTTTTCTTATCATAGTCTTATCGAAGTCCTTCTTGCGGTGAGTGTCATTAAGAAATGATATATCGACTTCTCCTTCAAGTACTATAAGTCCCGTATCCTTGTTTGGATGACAGTGCATAGAGGTGGACTCTCCTTCTTTGATATGAAGAATCCACACTCCAACATTATCATTCTCGTAGGCTAAATATTCATAGCCCCAAGGTTTAGTTACTTTCATTATAGACCTTGAACCCTTCTCTCATCCATTCTCCCATGAAATCGTAATGAGGGCATGAAACTAAGTTACCATCTATCACTACATTATCTCTGCTATATTCAGCACCAGCATTGTTGATATCTGGCTCAATCGAATAGTAGCCCGATAGCTTTCTGCCTTTCACTACATCTGCAGTAATCAGAAGTTGAGCACCATTGCAAATGCAGAAAGTAGTCTTCCCTGCATTGATCCAGTTCTTTGTAAAATTCACAGCGTTGTCCTCTAGCCTTAATTTTTCAAGTGCCTTAACACCGCCGGGAACTACTAATAGATCGTACTCATCAATACTATCTGGGCATAAGTCGTTTACGAGTAGGTCGCATGTAATGTGAGCTCCAAGTATACCAAAGACTCTTCCTATCGAATTTGCAGCTACCACCACATCAAAGCCTTCTTGCTTTAGAGCATAATACGGATAGATAACTTCATGGTCTTGGAATTTTTCCCATGTTAGTACTAGTGCTTTTTTCATTATTCTAATATCCTTCTTTTTAATCTTATCGAAGTCATTCTATTTATGTTGTCCACAGCTTTGCTGCCGAATTTATTATTAATCATATTTAAGAATCTCGGGTTCTCAAATAGAGCATGAAATGCATAGTCTCTAAATGCTAAAACATCCCTTGCTTCTAAATTATACGTCTTACTTGGTATGTGGTCATAGGATAAAAATCCATATTCTGCATAATTTTCTTTTGGCAGATACCAATTCTCTTTTTTTGACTTCATATACAGAGGGCTTCCCGGCAACGCAGTAGCACAATAGATATTCGAGTTCTCAGCATTAAGTTCTAATGCCAGATTAAGTGTCTCTTGCATTGTGTCAAAGTCATCATGACCAAGACCTACTATATAGTTAGCTCCAACATTGATACCGGCATCCTGAATCATTCCAACTACTTCTCGGATGTTTATATCTTCGAACCTGCCTTTTGTTATTTCTCTACGGATGTCTTGATTGCCAGCTTCGATACCAAGAGCCAGCCAGTTGACTCCGGCCTTCTTAAGTTTTTCTAGGTACTTCGGCTTAACAGTATCAACCCTAGTGTAAGCCCATATATTAAAGTCATAGCCTCTCTGTATAATTAGATCACATAAGACCTCAAAGTGTTTAGGCTTTAGCACCCACATCTCATCTGCTATTTTTAACTGCTTAACTCCTTTGTCAGCCAGATAATCTAACTGCTTGATTGTGAACTCAGGGTTCCAATATCTAAATTTATTAAAATCTGCTGATGCCGCCAATGGATTATTATCGTCTCTATTAATAATATTTATCATGCAAAACTCGCACTTAAATATACATCCCAAAGAAGTATATATACTAGCAAACGGAGATCTGTCTTCATCAATGTAATTTGCATGCCAACTACTTGTTCTGTAGTTGTCTAAAGATGGCATAAGGTCATATGCAATTCCCGGCAAGTCAACTTCCAATAAATCTTGAGGAACAACTCTCTCCGCAGGATTAATTAAAATATCTCCAGTGCTTGATCTATAGGCGATACCATTTACCGACTTCAACCCATCGTCAGACAGGTCTGTAGAAAGAAGATTTAGAAGCGCATACACTCCTTCGTTTGTAAATGAGACATCTATAAAATCATGTAGTTCTAAGACCTCAAGTGGAAGAGCATTAATATGAGGGCCTACGAATCCTATCTTCGTATTTGTTTCGGCCAAACAAGATGCAGCAGACACCGCCCCACTCATAGCAGCAGTTGAAGCATTTGGATTTTGACCAGTTACAACAAACAAAATAAACCTTGCATCATAACTCTCTACATCTTTTAAAAACTGTTCTGGGCTAGGTCTCTCTATTTCCATATCATATATAGCGACACCATGTCCTTTAGCTCTGCAAGCATTAGCTAATAGTCCGGCCCATATATTGGTCTCTTTAGCAGAGAAATCTTTTTTTAAATCTTGATATAAGTCTGCACAACTTGGCGCGATGATTAAGACATCTAGTTTTCTCATTTTATTTTCTCTCGTAGATCTTGTAGACTTCCAGCGTTAATATCTCTATTTGATGCCATCGTTACTGGAACTTTCCACTTTGGCTTTATCTCTTGGTCGTTGTAGTTTACGCTCCACTGATCTTCCGGTGAAGTATAATATTCGCTCCATTTATACATAAAAATACAGCTTTTACTAAGACATTGGTGAGCATTGAGGTGTCTAGGAGGAACTAGAACAGTTCTTAAGTTATCGGAATTCGCATTTAACACAAATGTCTGAGTGGAGTTCTGGTCAACGTCATGTACTACTAGCTGTATCACTCCGTCAAGGCATGTTATAAGCTTATAAGTATCTCCATCTCCATGAAATCCTCTTACAACACCCTTATAAGATATAGACACTTTATCCTGTTTGAATGGTATGTCTATCTGCCTGTCGTCGTATATAGTATAGATTTCGCCTCTAGGCTCTACGAACTTAGAGTGTTCTATAATTTTAGCTACCATCTTAGATTGCCTATTGACGTTAAAAAATTATTGTATCAATATTATTATAATCTAAATCCGATTCATTTGTGAAAAAATATTTTAGAATTGCTGATTTTAGCCTGTCTGGGAATATAGCATTTTCATTACCATCATATGCAGATTTATTGTGCATCATAACACCTGCGCACTCTTCATATCCAAGTCCGCAACTTATTGCTTCAGGATCATTTATAAAATCTCTAGCATCTCTACCATAAAGTAGGTTATTCCAAGTGTTATTGTGGCTAGATGAAAAGTGAGGCTGACTAGAAGATGGGCCATCAACTGCCTTATTATGAGGAACCATAACGTCTTTCAAAATTCCCCACTTCTTTCCTACTGCAGCATTCAGGAACGGAAAGGTTGACTCTGTGCAAAATGCAGCGAACACATCTGGTATTATCTTATTTCCAAATGCTTTGAATATATCATTACTAAAAAATTGACAGTGTAGATTGCAAGCATGACCCATAGGGAATACAAAGTCTTGGTCTACTATTTGTGGAACTGATGAATAGTCTTGATACCCAATAGTTATGAAGCCAGTGTCGGTGTCAGTCTGTAGAGTAAGCATAGAATAGTTATTTTCTTTTATCGACTGTACCGCTTTAGATATAGACTGCGGATCAGTAAAGTATACTCCCGAGTCTAAAAATAGGTATGCATCAAACTCACCATATTTTTCTACCATAACTTGAATAGTTTTGTTGCATGTAGTATTAACTATATATCTATCAGGGAAATATACTACTTCTACTAAGTCTTGGAATTGTTCTTTTATAGATCTGATGCAAGCCTCTGAATTTACGCATGAAGACATTACAATCTTGTTATCAGAGTAATCTTGGTCTAAAACAGAACGCAAACATTTTGAGTACCATTCTGTGTTATTTCTATGTATTCCACAGGTATTATAAATAGTGAGTATTTTCATTTTGTTTCCTATACCGATAGTATTTTATAAACTGTTGTTGCGGATATTTTCTCTCCGCTAACCGATATACACTTTCTTAAACCTTTATAGTAGAGACATTTGATTATTTGTTCACATGCATTACTAAGGGAAATAAGTTCCATAGTCCCATAAGGTTTTATTGCATTCTCTTTTAATTGCCTAACTGCACCTTTTCCGATAATCATAGGCAACCTTATCACTAATGAATTAGGACAGTGAGAAAGAAGGTATGCTTCTGCAAGTTGCTTATAGTGTACATAATAGCTTTCCCTGTTGGATGTTGTAGATACAAAGACTATCTTTTCTTTTGAGTTTCTACTAACAAAAGCCATTAGGTCTTCGAAACATCTTTGCTGTGCTTGTTCAGACTTATCATCTATATTCCAAGTATGGTAGATATATATGTCTTCGCCAAGAGCTGTCCTTAGTCCTTCTACTCTTTCTGCAAGCGCATCTCCAAGTTGTCCTCTTCCATTGAGTAGCTTTATCATATGAATTCTGGGTGTTTAATATTATCTTTGATATATTCCTGCTTATCTAATAAGTCTTGCTTTAGATCTTTCTTACCCTGATCGTCAGACTTATCATACTCTAGAGATATATTCCAAACCGCCTTGTTGCTCTCGTGGGGCTTGCATAGCTGTGTGCAGTTTGCGAAACACTCCACGTTATCTATCTGATGCATTACCTTTCTTCTGTTCTCTATATCATTCCATATCTCTTTGAAGCTTCTATCTTGAAGGCTTCCATAGCTATACTGCTTGTATCCTCTGTGGTTAGTGCAAACATATACATGTCCATCTGCTCCGACAAGAGGCTGTATCTGAGAACCTAAACATTTTTTATAGCGTCTACCATAGAGTTCTGGATCGTTCTCAAGATCCTCTAGCTTATAACCATTAATCTGAAACTTGTCTCCTAATATGTCTCTCGCTTTGCTTAGCAGTGGTTCTATCTTCTCATTCCAAAAATCAATATCTCTCTGTATTCCGTCTTCTCTTTCTCTATTAACAACCTCTGGTTTGAACTGACAGTAGTCTAAGTCAAAATCTGCGAAGTACTCCGCAAACCCTAAGATGCCCTCGTATGTATCTGGCGTTATTACAAACCCAACTCCGAGATCAAGAGGTCTGCCCTTAGAGTTATTGACCTCAATCAGTTTTTTCAGATTGGAATTCATTTTGTTCCAATCATCATTTTTCCGTGCTCTCCTGATAGAATTGTAAAGCTCTTCTCCTCCGGCATCAATAGAGAATCTAACCCAAGTCATATAGTCTACTAAAGTATCAAACATATCCCATCTGTCTAGCAGTGTTCCGTTTGTGAACATCCCCATCTTTATGTCTGAGTTTTTACCTACAAACTCTATGGCCTCCTTTGTATGTCTATTAAGAGTAGGCTCTCCTCCTCCAGTCCAGTTTATAGCCCTAACATCCATGTCGATTAAGTCTTGACAAACGGCCAACAACATCTCTCTCTCCATGATGGATCTGTCAAATGTCTCAAGATCCTTTGACTCTGGCAAATGTATATAAGAGGAAATGCAAAAGAAGCAACCATGATTACACGCATTGCTGGGATCAATCTCAACAAGTACCGGAGCCGTGTTTCCTGTCTCAAGAAACTCCATAACTCTATCTGAATTTGCTAAAACTTTAGCCTGTGGATTGAATATATCCGTGCCTAAAGATAGTATGTCGTCTAATTTATCTTTCATTTTTTTCAAGCCATTCTAAAAATCGTGACGTAGGATCAAAAAAATAAGGTCTAATTACCTGCTCGAAATATTTTCTAGCATCATTAGCTCTGTCCTGTAGTTCAGACATAGGTTCATCATATATTTCTTGAAGTTTTTCTGCAATATAATCTGGATCTAGAGTTTCGCTACATATCCTGTAGCAAAAGCTAGTATCGTAGTGATCTTCTCCGACCATGAAATAGTCGTAGTCTGATATAAGAACAGGAACCCTAGTAAAGTAGCAAGTTTCATAAAGTCTAACACTATCTATCCCACTACCTCTTGGGCATAGTGAAATCATATTATTTAGCATTAGAGATATATAGTCTTGTTGTATGCTTGATCCAATCTGAGAAGGGCCTGACCAAGAAGGATTAAAAGAAATATCCATGTTGACTGAACTGATTCTAGACAATGCTTCTCTCATGGCATGGCGAGCATTACAATTTAGAAAGCCTTTGAAGCCCATACTCTTTGTTTTTGGAAAACTAAAAGCGTTAGATCTATTGTTGGCTATATCTATAAGTAAAGTGGAGAAAGTTGGCCTAGTGTATATATTTAGGTCTTTATATTTCTTGAGTGGGCCATTGATAGTTATGATACTATCCTTAAGCCAATCTACTAGAGCCTGTCCTCCTGCTCCGTGTTCTTGACCTCCTTCTCCTTCATAGTCGCAGATATGCTTGTGTTCATTCCCTTCAAAAAACTCGAAGGAACTTGGACTATATTGATGTATCGAGGCATCATTATTAAATTGGCCCATGTAAAAGTAGTCAGCGTCTTCAGGGTATGACAACTCGAAGTGCTCAGATATTCCTATTTCGCTCATAGGAACTGTATTGACATATATGCCGCTAGGATCTTTATCATGAGCATGAGGTCTTCTGTTTCTGTATAGAAAAAGTTTTGGCTTTATCATCTGTTTAACTCAATAAATGTTTTTAATTTTTCTATGTCTTGATTTTGTATCTGTTTTGTTTCATAGCTTTGATATATTCCTCCATTGTTAGTAGAGGCTCGCCTGCTGTGTGCTTCTTGAGCAGTCTTGTCAAATTCTGATTTGCCGAAAGTCCAGTGCATATGCTCAACTAATATGTGGGGTATGTATATTGCTCTACCAATAGCTCTAGAAACATCCATAATATAATTGTCAGAATAATCTACTGTAAATATTGCTGGAGCAATATAACCTAATGTATTATACCAGTTTTTATGAAATACTCCATGAGTTCCTAATTCAGATCCCCAATGGCCGTCATTAGGGTATGCATATACTATATTATCATTATACTCTTGAAATACCTCTTTAGCCGAAGAATCCCAGCCTTGACTCCTAAAAACTAGATCGTCTGCCGCGCAAAAGAAAAGATCTGCCGATGAGTTCTCGCAGCATATGTTATGAAGACTACTATATATGACCTCTTCTTGCCCTATAATCTTTAGTATTTGACTACCATACTTTTGTTCTAGCTCTTCTAATTTATTTAGTGTCTCCGTATCGTAATGCTCTACATAGACAACAAGCTCCAGAGAATCTGGACTATCAGCAGTATTGATAGCAGATTCCCACATCTTCTCAAGTCCTTCAGGACGATATTTCGTGGGACATAATATACTTATATCAAATAAACTCATTTTCAATCTTTTCCCAGAAAATCTCGGGTGCTTTACTGCATTGCCGAATAAATTCTTCTTTTCCTACCTCATCATAAAAATGCAGGCTTCCTACTATGTTATTGGATTTCACAGACATTCCACACATTAAAGCCTCTCCTACAGATCTACAAAACGGCTCATAATACTCAGGCATATAGTATAGCTCCTTGTGAAAATTATAAAGCTCTGGCATCATAGCATGATCTACTTTGCCGAGAAACTTTACATTGGGTAAAGAACTAAGCTGTGCTTCGTATGTTCCATCTTGGCTCCATCCGGCTACTACAAACTCCTTAGAAGGGTTAGCTCTAGCTTCTCCTATAAAGTTGTCTGTTCCTTTAAGAGGGTGCATAAAACCAACATACAAAGTCTTATCTGTTCTTATAAGTCCTCTATCGTAAAAAACTTCTGGGTCAAGTGGGTCAGGGACTATTTCTATATTTTGAAAATATTCATCTCCATAGCTTTGTATAAACATGTCTCTATGAAAATTTGTAAGAAAGAAAGACAGCCTGCAGTTTCTCCACAACTTCTTTCTGTTATCTTGTGTTAGATACCTGTTAGCATCATGCTCTAACCTAACATGGTTGCCACAGGTATCAAAAAAATCAACTATATTACCATACTTTTGAGATATGGTCTCAAGATTTGATGACACAACAACATCGTAGCCATAATTAATTAGCTCAGGCTTAGAATCAAAAAAGACCTCTACTATAGTATGGCCTCTTTTTCTTCCTTCTTCTACTATTATAGCGTTACTTCTTTGCGCTCCGCCGGGAGTGTGTTGGAGCCCAAAGTCAGATACAAATAGTATATTCATTAACTTCCTTTTTCTATTCTTATTGAATCCTCATCAAAGTGCTGAGTAGAAAACTCGAACATTTCAACATCTGTCAATCCTGTCATTTGATGTCGCATACCCACAGGTACATAGAAAGTATCTCCAGCTTTTAATACTATGACTTCTGTGTTAAGCTCACTTTTATCATCCGACCATCCATACCTGACTTCAAGCTCGCCACTGTGAACATAGAATGTTTCATCCTTTAGCTTATGGTAATGCCAACTGCACCTCTTCCCTTTTTTAAAAAAAAGAAGTTTCCCGCAATACTCTTCTTTATTAACAATCCAATCCTCATATCCCCATCCTTTAGGGACAAAAACCCTGTCCTCCATTAGCCAGTTACTCCTACTGCCACAATAGTGAATGCTCCTGTGCCCGTTCCTGCATTATAGATCTGTAAATTTTTGTTTGACCCATCTACTGTTGCTCCGGTGTAAGGGTCTGAATATACGTAAGATGCAGCCGGCTTAACTAATATGTTTCCACTGCCACCATTGAAAGGTTCGGTGAAAGTGTTAGATCCTGTAGCTCTTACGGATAGGTCTTCTCCAGTAGTACTGGCTAGATTGGTTATACATATAGACTTAACATTATTGAATGAAAGAGTCATGCTTCCTCCAACAATACCCTGTGAAAGATCTGAAAAATCTATCATATACGATCCAGAAGGGTCAATAACACCAGACTGTAAGTTGAATACTCCGTTTATACCTAAAGAGCCAGTTCCGGCAGTTAGAGCTTGACTGTAAGCGATAGAACCCTGTCTGTTGTCATTTGAATTTGTGTCAGTCTCTTGCTGTTGAAAAACTATGTCAGCAGAGATTGTTGCTGTTGTGTTAAGTGCCATTTTTTATACTCCAATGACTTATTTTTCTTTTATACATAATATTATACCCCTTACTTCCTTTTTCGGGTCTTTAATTTAACTATTCTATGTGGCTCTTTTGTAATGCCTGTATATTCTGAGAAGTTTTTTTCTCCCATATAGACAAATTCAAGTCCACAATTCTTCCTGCCAAGACCCTTACACATAATCCCATCTCGTACTACCTTGACTACTTCGTACTTCCCCTTCGATCCCATGTATATCTTGTCACCGGCAGACCCTTCGTCTGTACTTCTAGTGCAGGTGAAGTATGGGCCTGTTCCTTGAACTACTTTAAGCCAGTCACCTTTCTCTAGGGACTTCCAGTCTTTCACCTCATTTTTTATAGGAGTATTCTTAGATATGAACGCTGCTCCGCATTCCTTACATATTCTGGATCTTGCCGCGCATATGGCGTTGCACTTTTTACATATCTTCTGTCCTCTTTTAAGCTTCATAATATCTCCAGTGCTCTCAAAAAACTTGAACCGTTACATACATTATACCATACTAATCGGCCTATTGCAAGCAAAAGTTTAATTTTTTTTCATTCTTTCTATGATTTGAGTTGTAGAAATGCCCTCAGTGTAAGGAAGAAATAACATTTGTGCATCTATTCTGTCAAGAAAGTCTTGGTTTATACATAGTTGTTTAAAATAGTCTTTTGATTGCCAATCGCTTCCCATTACTATAAAATCAGGATTGTTTTCCTCTATAAAAAATGGTTGGTTTTCATAAGAATCCATAATGAAAGCATAATCAACATACTTGCAAGAGTTTACAACAGCAAGCCTTTCGTACTGATCCATAACTGGCTTTCTCTTATAATACTTCGCAAAATCGTCGCTATTGACAGCCACTATTACTTTTGATAAAGCTCCTACACTTCTACTTTCTTTGCCTAAGTGGTATTTCAAATTTTTAAACACATTCACATGTCCATAATGAAATAAATCAAACGTGCCCCCAATATAAATCTTTTTAACAATCATAATGTATAAAAATTCCTTCAGTAGAATCGTGATTCATTCTTTCTCTTATGTTGTATTGATATTGTAATGAGTTGAATGACTGATCTTTGTATTTCTTATGATAATCTCTATATGTGACTAGACTGAAAGTATTAAGATGACCCATGCTGTTTGAAAAGAAATCATTTTCCATGCAAAACTCGGAGAGTAAATTTTCCGGCATAAAGTAAGGAAGCTCATGATTGGTGTTCTTCTTTGAAGGATCATATAATAAAATTCTCAGCACTTGAGATCTAAAATACTTACTAAATCTAGGGAACGCTCTACCTGAGCAAGCAAAAATCTTGTCTCCAATCCAAACAGCATTTCTTGAAAAGCCTCCTTCTCCAAATACGGAAGTCCAAGCTGTAAATAGATATTCCCTTTTAAATCTTGTAGCTCTTTTGCTTCTGGCGTGATCTCTTTTTATTAGAGTGTCCATGTCTTTAAATATCTTACTTCTATATTCATCTGTCTTTAGCTCCATAAAGTTATCGAATCTGAATCTAAAAACTAGATCATAGCTAGTATCATTGTTGACGCAGTACTCGCTAAGTATGTCTGCTGTTTTAGATATGGAGTATGTTTGTGCTAAGTGAAATGGCGATGATAAGAACCTGTCTGGATCACCTTCCTCTAAAGTTTCGACAACCCAAGAAGGAATAGTTTGCTTGGAGGTTTTCCTAAGTAGCGTATTCTTTATGTGATCTATTGTTCTTTGTAGTTCTATATTAGATAGCTGATCTTCCAATACTATTACTTTGGGACTATAGCAGGAAATTAAGGACTTTTTTAATTCTTCTGGGCAAAAATTTATGCTCTTTTCTGGTGACTTATTGGCTGACTTGGCTCTAGGAGGATACCAACTTGAAGTCCATGAGTGTATAAAGAAGTCTACCTCACAACCGTCTACATTGAAAAAGTCAAGAGTATTCCTATAACACTCTTCAAAGTTGCGTGGCATGCCAGAAATGCAAACCGCTATCCTAATTTTAGAATCCAAATATCATCTCCAGATTGTCAAAAAAGAAATTAAACTCTATCTCAAATTCAATTTCTCCATCGTCATCTACAAAAACTTCAACAAAATCGGGCTTATCTATAGATAGTCTCTGTAGATTCAAGAACAACTCTCCATCATATTTTTCATTCATTTTTCTTTATATCTTTTAGTATCTGTTTTATAGCTTCTAGTTCTTCCTTTATCATTGGCCTAACAACTGATTGCACTTCATCTTCAAACTCATTTGACATAGCTTGAAGAAACATCTCAAGTTTCATAGCATTGTTAGAACTCAGAGCGCCATTATATTCCATATGCGACTCTAGTGATTCAACTCTTTTATTTAATTTGTAATTACTATATCCTAAGCATCCTATTCCTGCTGCAAGCATAAGCAAGCAGAGTACTTTTAGCTTATTCATTTATTCCATCCGTTTCGGATTAGTCTTAGAGAGTTAGCTCCAAGAAATTTACTAATAGTAAGATCATCCCATCCAACTGACTTAAGGTGGGATGTGATTCTGGGTAACTGACCCATGTGTATGATTTCATCTGGAGGATCGGTGAACCCATCAAAATCTGTACCTATTGCAGGAACATCTGATCCTGCTACATTTATAATGTGATCTACTGTCTGTTCTATATATTTTAATCCAAGCTGAGTGTCTACAGGAGAGATCCAATAGTTCATAAAGATTATACCGGCAACTCCTCCATGATTGCCAAGCCACTTTAGTTCCCAGTCTTGTAAGTTATAAGTTAGCCTATTTACTTCAAACGCTCCAACATGACTCGCGAAGATACACTCTTCAGCATGGTGATGTTCTGCTATCTCATAAATTCTTTTTCTAGCCTTGAGGGTACAGTGAGATATATCTAATAGCATCCCTAGCTCAAACATCTTTTCGACAACTGCTTCTCCAATATCCGTTAGGCTCTTGTCCTCATCCCATTTACTGAGGAGACTTTCCCAACTTCCGTGGCTCAGGGCGTATTCAGGCCACGGGAATACTGGAGGTGCGCAATCGTTCTCATAGAAGTGAGCTAGGGTAAGATATGCAACGCCCTTATTATAAAAGTGTTCTAGGTTAGTCAGTGCTGTATTTAATTTATCTTCATGTGTAATATCGACATCATGTGGATTTGGTTTTGCTGAGTTGGCTTGCAAAGAATGTGCACCTTCAACGGAATGAATCAAAGCCAAACTTCCATTCTCAATTGCAGTATCTAAATCGGAAACAGATTTGCAGACCGCAATTTTTCTATTTTTTGGGTCTCTGTTCCATTCTGTTGCCTGAGATTCCATTTCATCTAGTACGTTCATGGTTGCGTCAAAATACGATGCTTCATAAATCTCTTTTCGGACATTAGGAGCTAACTTAATTAGCCACTTCGCAAGAGACATGTCCTCATACCATCCTCCTTCAGGAATGAAAGCTGTTGAAAGCATAACGTCAAGACCACCTTCCATAAGTCTAGGAAAGGTAGTTCTATTTGCTAGAGGCCAAAACTTTCTCTTAAAAAGACCCATTAAGAATTTTTCTTTAGCTGAACCCATATTACGATGAAAGATTGATGCTTTGATAGCGGAATGGCAGTGTAGGTCAACTACGGTTGAGTTTGAATGAAGTTCTTGTGGAGTCATGATTATTCCTATTTTGTTAGTATTCTTCCTTTTGAGGTTTTAGCCACATAACCTTGACGGATAAGGAATGGCTCTATTTTTTGTTCTATTGTCTGCCGGTCGATATTCAGTGCGCTACACAATGTATTTACACCGATGGCCGTGCCTTTCGGCAACTTTTCTAGCACTGCAAGGTAGTCTCTATCGACAGGATTTAGTCCATTCTCATCAATACCCTGCATTTCAAGGGCTTCAGTGACCTGAGACTTATGCAAACCGCTAAGGTTTTTCGCTATTTTATAATCTCTTACCCACTCAAGAAAATTATTAGCTATTCTGGGGGTTCCTCTGCTTGCTTTTGCAATAACTTCTATACCATCATTACATATATCAACATTTAATTTGTCAGAGTTTATAATAATTAATTCAGCTAAATCATCGACACTGTAGGGACGCATGAAGTGTTTTAGTTTAAACCTATCTAAGAATGGTTGAACAAGATCACCCATCTCTGTAGTAGCTCCAACTAGAGTAAACTTCGGCAGATTAATATTGATAGTCTCTCCTTGACTGTTCTTTGTGGCTGGAATAACAATATCCAGTCTGAAGTCCTCAATAACAGTGAGCATATATTCCTGTACTTTACGATTCATCCTATGTATTTCGTCTATGAATAGGATAGATCCTTTTTCCATCTTCATTAGATATGGAAGAATGTCTTTATTATTAGATATAGCAGAGCCATTAGCTATCTCTATCTTGACTCCAAGCTCATTAGCTAAAGCTCTCGCGAGAGTTGTCTTTCCTAGTCCTGCACCGCCATAAAAAAGGCAGTGCTGTAGTACGGAGCTTCTAGCCTTCACTGATGCTATTGATACTTTTAAATTATCAATAATATTTTCTTGGCCTATGAGATCATCTATCCTAGTTGGTCTTAGCTGGTTCGACATTTTTTAAGCATCCTTTGATAAGTTCAGCCACTGAAATTCGTTCATGATATACTTTATCTATTAGTGAGGTGGCTTCGGTTAAAGTGAAACCCATTTCTTTCAAAGCTAGTCTAGCTGAGTTTACTGTGGGATCAATTCTTTTTTTAGTTATTGTTTTTGTTGTCTTCTTAGACTTTTTAAATAGTGGAGGAATGGTAAGTCTCTGACTGCACTCAGGACATACATGACTTATTGACTTGTCTTGAGGAATCTTTGCATTGCTTAACCTAAAATGCAAATAACAGTTTGGACACTTGTAGTCAACATCCATCTGAATTCTTGCGATATGAGCTTCCAAAACTATTCTCCTTATCTTTATTCAATCGACCTATCTTGGATAGGACATAAGTAGGGCGTGCAGGAATCGAACCCGCATCAGAGGCTTAGAAGGCCACTGTTCTATCCGTTGAACTAACGCCCCGTATATTTACTCGTCGTCTTCTTCTACTATCATACCATCCCCATCGACAGTAATCCAGCCACATCCCTCACATAAACAATAATATCGTTCTCTTTTTCTAACGATACCAGCAAAGTCATTATTGCTGGCGTTTTCCTTGCCGAACATCTCTGCTGTGCATTGATAACAAAAATTAGCCATTTTAGACTCCTAATAAGGTTATACTGGGACTATCTGCATCCCAAACAATGGGATAGTAAAAGCTCCACCAGTGTAAGTGTAAACTGCCGCTGCCGCCAATGACTTAGCAAGTATAGCTCCGAAGCTACTCAGGACAGCAACCAAAGGAGTGCAGTTCAAGAACGCATAATATATATAGTATATGTAGCAAGTTATACCGCAAAGGAATAAGAAGATAAGTCCTCCACTAATTCCTTCATCTTGAAATACAGCCGCAATCACCCAGTAATAAAAAACAACATGAGCTATTGCCGCCGCTATACCAAGCAGGGCGAACAAACTTGCAAATAAAACTTTAGCGAGTGCGGCACTGGATACAACCGCCAATATCAACGACATTAACATTAGCGATAAACCGAACACACCAAAAAACAAAAGTCTCTTCTGTGATTGTTCTTTTTTAACAGCTTCTTTAGCCTTTTCAAACTCATAGAATGATTTCCACTTATTCATTTTAATAATCCTTACAAAAAAAGTTATAGATAAGGAAGCTAATCACTATATAAAGAACATAAGAGTCTGTCATCTGCTCTATTAAATGCTTATGCTCAAACAGTAGTACCATTCTTTCCGTACTACTCATGGCTATGCTCGTAGTAATCGTCTTTTAGCTGGTCTAAATTTCTGCTCAAACACTTCATAGTTTTGTTAATGTTGTAGCCCAAATATAAAGCCCAAGCCGCTGATGTCCCTGTGATCGTCCATAAAATAATTGCTATCGTATCCATTCGTTAGTTCCTTATAAAAAAGTTTAGTAAGTAGACTTGGTAGGACTCGAACCTACGACAAAGGGATTATGAGTCCCCTGCTCTAACCAACTGAGCTACAAGTCCTTAGTACCCCGTAGGAGAATTGAACTCCTGTCTTCGGCGTGAAAAGCCGATGTCCTAGTCCACTAGACGAACGGGGCAAAAGTGGAGTGAGATGATAAGGATGTTGCACAATCTCAATCTTTACGATTTTGAAATTTCATCCCACTCCAACTAGGAGATACTAATTATTCATCCATCTATCTTTGAAGGCATCTAAGTCTGAGGTGTCCACCTGAAAAGTCAAACCGGCAGAGCTTGTTACTTCAGAAGATTCCTCTTCATCCATATAGTCTTCAAGTTCCCAATCTTCCTCCTCTGAAGAATAGTTTAAGTCTGGATCATAGTATTCGTCATCCCACTCAAGACCATCCTCACCAGCTAGAGTATACTCCATCTCGCCCTCATAGAGCTTGATAACCTCGTAGGAGGTAGTTCGTAGCTTCTGACACTCACAGTCCAGAGGGACACTTACAACGTCTTCTGGGTTGATCTTGACGATGATACAGCGATCAGTACGCTCGTCGTCTTCACAGAAACTGCCATAACTCTGAACATAGTCTAGTGTACCTGCATGAAGTCCTGAGCTACAACCATTGTTTCGGTCGTCATCAACTCCAAACCGAGTCATTGTTGGCTTCTGACCAACACTGTTATCTACAGTGCCAGTATACTTGTCCGTGAAGTTATTATTCACAGCCTTGTAAGCTAAGAAGCAACCATCTTCAGTGATAGGTAGACTCTTATGAGACAGGAAGTCAAACAACTCACGACGAGATGCAAAGCTAGGATTCTTCATCATGTTCTTTAGGAAGTTGATGAGAGGTTGAACCGGAAGCTCCTGACGCATGAAGCTGATAATTTTTTCAGTTAAAGTATTATGCACAGCTTCTCCGTGATACATAACACATCCATCTTTAATCTGAACCTCTGAGTCTTCAAGGTAATCTGCTACCTGTGAAGCCTTATCCAGCACCTCTAAGATTTCATCTTCGGTCTTTCCTGCACGCAAGGCTTCCATTACCTGTGCGTGAGATTCATCTGTTGAGTTGACGAAGTATTGTTTGCCTTTAAGCACGATACTAATATTGCCTTCGTCAGAAATTAAGTAAGCAGTCATAATAAAATCTCCTAAGTTTTAGTTACAACAGTCGAGCGATTCGACCATTTGAATTAAGTTTTCTACAACATTGGCTTCAGTGCCGTGAATATAGTTTCTATTGATCCAGTGAATCAGGAAAGAGTATTTTTCTTGACACCTCTGAGCCATCTCAGTAACCTCTGAACTACTATTATCATCGCCACTGTCTACATTATACTTTAACATTCTTGCCATTGCAAGGATTTTTTCTGCACTTTTTGTAGATTTATCTGCACCCACAAAAGCCATTAGCTCTCCAAGTAGGCAATCTTCGCTAATAGTAAGCTGAAGTCTAGTGAGAAGTGCGGCCAAGTCAGCAACCCAACTCACTTCATCCTTCAATGATTTTAGCCGTAAAATTTCTGTTGCATTGTTCTCTTCCATGTAGACTTCAAATGCTTTTGTAGCCCATTGTTCGAGAGACATCCAGTTATCTTTTTTAGCTACTCTTTTAATTTGGTTCTCTTTCATGCCGTATACAGTAGGCATGGTGATTCCCATATCTTCAAATTGCTTACTTAGACTTCTGACACAAATGCTCTGTCCATTGTCAAGAATAGTTTCATAGTTGAACCAGTTGACATAGAGCATATTCTCAGAGTCATTCTTGAGGTCTACTTCATCTTCAGGCCAATAGCGAGCTTCATATCGGTGATAAGAACCACCGCCAGACGCAGAGAACCTTCTCACAGTTGTAGTAGTCTTACGAGTGTAGCCTCCTTTGTTGCCTGTATTGGTTCCTGTAGCCTTCGGTGCATCCTTCAACTCAGAAGAATAACATACTACATTGTCGTCATCGCAAACACCAAGCTCTTCCTTGATCTGCTCAAGAGTCATAGGATTACCTTCTTGAGTGCCTGAATGTACAAGATATACAGTGACATCTTCAGTTCCACACAGGTAGCGACAGTTTTTGTCAAACCGAGTCTCAGTGTCTTGAATTACAACACGAACATCTGATCGTACCTCAATACGCTTCTTGTACTCGTAGTTACTGGCTTTAACTTTGCTACCGTCTTTAGTAAATGTGCGACGAACATAAAGTTCAGGATAATCATCCAGTGAGCGACCATTGAACATGGATAGCTCTTCGATAGAGCCAATACCTTTGATCTCACGGACAATCTCACGCTGAATAGCTTTTGCTTGCCACCAGCTATTAGCCTTAGCAAATCGAACTCCAATAGAGTCTGCAATCTCAGACATGACACGACTAATAGCCTTTGAAATACCTTTGATAGTGTGGTCAGTGTATTCCAGAGATTCTCTAGAAGGAGTAACATTCAAGTCTCCGATAGGAACTTCAATCACTGCATTATTATGAAGGAAACCTCGTTCCTTGCTATCATAATCGAACTGCCAGAGATCAACAGGATACGCTACATTTCCCATAACAACAACAGTATTATCGCCGTAACCACCTTTGCTGATTCGCCATGTATCACCACTGATAATATCTTTTCTTTCTGGGTAAGCAAAGTCGCCATTGCCAGATACTTCAGGACGAGTATTAAAGTATTTATAAACTTCAACGGCACGATTAGAAAACTTATTAAAGTCATCTTCTTTTACAGAAAAAGAAATCTCAACACCATTGTCTTCTTCAGTATCCCAAGACCCAAACTCATTCAACTCGGGTACTCCATCTTCACTCTTAACCAGAGCATACATAGTCATAGTGCCATCGTTGTATGTGGTGATGTTGAACTGGTCAGCATATGCCAGTGGTGTCTTGGAACCGATACCGAAGCATCCGGTCTCCGAGTTGGTGTCGGTTTTGTCTGACTTCATGTAGTTGATATATACATCGTAAACTACATCTTCGGTCATACCAACACCATAATCTCGGATTCGGAGATGTGGGTCAAGTGCATTAGGTAATTTAACAGAAAAAGGAACTTCCTCTTTACCTGCACGGATATGAGAGTCTGCGGCATTAGCTCCAAGCTCTTGAAGAATAGCCTTGATTGGATCGGAATACTGGCGTGCCAGCATGTCAAACGCCTTTGCGTTGACTACGATACCGCACTTAGTTGATTTTTGAACACCGTTTCGTGTTACGTCGTTAATTCGTGATACAGTTTTCATAATTATCTCCTAGTAAAAAACTGTGACTGAAACTTGTTATGACTTGATTATAACATATCTATCGGTTATTGTCAAGGACAATCTTTAAAAATCTTCTCCATTTTCTTTGAAATAGTCAGATAGTATATCTAAAATATCATTACTACTAAAAACTATATCGTCATTATGCTCAAGGAATCCACGTTCAGAAACTATATAGAATCCATTGACTGCAAATGTATTAAAAAAATGTAGAACCGCTTTACAGCATCCGTCCAGAGGGCTATCGGCATCGACTATTGCCTTTTCCATGCCATCTCTAACGTAATACTTACCCATTTTGTTCCTTCTTCTCTTTAACGAATAAAGTAATATCTCTTCTTACCTTCTTAATTATATCCGTTATATGGTGAGTTTCCATACTAGAACTTTGAGCTATTTCCTTTGAAGTCTTTGCATTTGAAGACCCAAGACCATAGAAGTCTTTAAATATTTTAGAATCTTCCTTATCGACTATGTTTGGATTGTCTAATATATCTATTAGGTATCCAAGACAGAAGTGATCTGGTACTTCTTGTTTCATTTCTTCCTTCTCCTTTACAGAGGCAGTAAACATTCCTGTCCTACTGTACATATTTGATTTCATGTTTTTAATTGTTTTAACTTTTCTATTTAGTTTCTTAGCTATGTATTCAGGATCATTTGACTCTGAGGATACGTCATCTATCTCTTTCATTAGCTTTGAGGCATATGAGCTTACGCTATAAGGATGCTTCATCTTGTATTTAGATTTATGAGTAGCACTTATCAATGAGTTAGTAATTGCCCACCAAGCTAGAGTTGTTATACTAGACTTGTAAGGGTTGAATACATCCACTGATTTAATTAATGCTAAGTTACCTTCTTGAACCAAGTCTTCAAAGTCTATGTGTTTATTGTTTGAAGAGAACTGCTCTGCCAGCTTTATAACCATAGGCAAGCAACATTCAATCAATGTATCTCTTGCTTGACTGTCTCCAGACTTCATTTTCTCATATAAATCAATCTGTTCTTGCCTAGTCAGTTTTCTGTATACTCTTTGTACCTGTTGTTTGTAATCCATAATGCTTATCCTTTATAATTAAGTTTAACCCTTAGTTGGGTAGACAATAAATAGGTCTGGTTTGCTAGACTTATTTTCTGGCGTACAGATTCCTATATCTCTAATGTTTATATGAATGAAGTAACTTGTTATTGTAACTACATCCATTTGGTTTACTTTGCAGAATCTTTTATGGTAAAGATTAACTCTACCATACTGAGTATTACCTTTTACCCAACCTTTGTAGAGTATAAATTTATATTTACCTTCATATCCTCTAGGTTTGCCAAAACGTGTGACGATGTTTGCTACTACATATCTCTCTAATGAGGGAGTATTCTGTATCAATTCCGTGATGCTTGGCTTCTTTGACTTGCTCTTGTTAGATGAACTGTTCATAGTTGCCTCCATATCATACCTCACTTTCTACACTGTTATATACACTTTTCTCGTTTGATACTACCACTATACAATACATTATCGCCCTTTGCAAGCGTAAACTCCACAAAAAAGGGGAAAAAGCCTGAACTTTCTCCCCATATCCTTTTGTATAAACACTTATTTCGCAGATAGGAAGGATAAAACCTACTGGATAAGGCATAAGTGAAGCCCTATTCTGTCACAACCATTCCTGTAATTCGTGAAGTTGGCTCAGTATTATTGGTGTCCAACTCTTGGCTAACATATGAATAGAGACAGAGTGTTACTCCGATGAAGAAACCTAATGAAAAGTCCTTCCAATCAATCTTAAGATTTTTAACCATTAAAATAATCCTTTCAGAGCCGATCCGATTCCTCCGAAACTAAATCCACCCTTAAAAACAACAAAGTAAATGACTAATCCTAAAGCCATGATAATAGCCAGCCATTTTCTTTTGGCGGCAACAGCGTATGCTTTTTCTTCTTGAGCTTCAATCTTGTCGAGCTTATAGTCTCTCTTCTCTTCTACTTTATTAGCTCTTGCTTCTTTTCTCTCACTCCATCGACTCTTTGTTTCATTCCATTTTTCTTTTGCTTTATCAAATAGCCCCATTTTCTTGAGCCTCCTTAATTAAATTACTTGAGGATTGAGTTTTCTCTCCTCCTACATTATACGCTAATTCTATATCAAAACGATTGCAAGTCTCTTCTTCTGCTATTCCACCTTGCTTTCTATCTCCTCCATTTGCAAATACCATACCGTTGAAATCATAGTGATCCCTAAATAGATAATAGATATTTAATAACGAATTTGATACCGTTCCATCTTCATCGGTAGAAATGTAGGTGTAGTCCACTCCTTTTATACTAGACACAATTCTAGCTCTTTCCTCTTCATCCATAAATGGGATAGAGCCTTTTATTTTTACCTGATCGTCATTATTTACAATAACAACTAAAAAATCTCCTAACTTCTTTGCCTCTTGAATATAATCTAAATGACCAGAATGTATAGGATTAAAATAACCACTAATTACAACTATTTTACCAGACATTTTATTCTTCCGTTAAATTTTTACAATAGATTTGAAATGCCTCTTCAGCATCTTCTTTGTTATCCCAATATCCTTGTTTTATGTTAGCTTCATCCCAAAAGAAATAAGCACACATTCTCTCATCCCACTCTATCATTCCATAATCTCCTAGCTTCTACCCAATCTTCTGCTGACCCTGAAGACGCTCCACAAGTGTCGCACTCATACCAATAAAGACCTATAGTTTGCAGTGCCTCTGCCTGTGGATGTCCTCCGCAAAATGGACACGGTAACATTGTATCTTCTGTGTATTCTACAACTTCGATGTTGTGCTTACCACACTTGATGCACCATATCGGCTTATTGTCTACATTTACAATTCTACCGCAACACTTAATCAAATACTTCATAAAGAATACATTTCATCCAAATAAATTGGCGTTAATTCTCCTACATAGGCGTTAAAGGTATTATATTCCAACCATTCTAATGCTTCGTCATAATCTACTGCCAATTCTTTCATGCAAACTTCTATCATTTTCGGAATAGAATACACGACCCTTCCTGTATCGTTGCCACTAGCAACGCCAATAATACAATTATTATAACCATTGGCAAGCAAAGAGTCAGGGTGATTATCTCTGATATAGTCCAAGAGTGATTCTTTTGGCTCGCTGCTGTCTTTGCTTTCCATGTTAATCTCCTTTTCATGGGTGAAACCCATCTTTCCATTGATTTCTTTCGTAATCCCAATATTTTTGGTATCTACGGACTATCTCTTTTGTTTTGTTGTCTATTTTTTTTAAGTGTTCTTTAAACTCTTCAAGCTCTTTTTGATCTGTCTTGTTAGCTTTGAACTTTTTCTTTTTTGGTGGCACGGCGCTTGTAAACCTTCTGTTCTTCTCTGTACAATAAATAAAATGCTAATCCAGCTACGGCTAATTCTATACCCCAAGCGGCTAGTCCTGCGTAAAGTGCTTGCATACTTTGTTTCTCTTACTTATTATATAATATGTTTCGGAATATGTCAATAAAAAAATCAATTAATACATGATGAAATAGTATTAAAAATAAAATAGTAACAACAAAAAAGAACCCAGACCAATCTACTAACTCATCTCTGCGATTCCTCGTTTCACCGAATCTGTCCAACCCTCTTCTTTGAGGGTCAGACTTCGGCGGCTCATATGGGTTATGGTTCATCTCTATCGAGCTTCGCCCTACAAGGATCAGCCAAACCTGAGTCTAACCTGTCTTTATATGTTACATATTTGCCTCTATCGTCTTCACAAATGACTGTCCCATCTTCCCTATCTTCTACTACCATTTCGGCATGTGAGCCAAACCAGCTTTTTGTAGTAATAGTATTTCCTGTAACATGTCGTGATCTTGATCTAGCCATTTTATATTCTCCTTCTCAATTTTCCTTATTTCTCTATTATATCTTCTGATGTCTCGTCTAGTAACTCTATCTAGCTTAAATAAGGGCAACATTGCAATAGTTAGTATTACCCAAGCCATCTATTGCTCCCTATAAAATCTACCAGAGTTATACTGAAACTCAAGTCTTGGTTTTTTAAAGTAGTAAGTCTTTTTTCTTGGCTTGTAGAAGTCTGCTCTAAATGGAGCAGTTACTATTTCTCCAAGACCAAACGCAGTAGTCTCGATTCCTTCGATGACCTTAGCACCAGTGTCGATAACAAAGCTACCAGCACTCTTGATGTACTCATCTACAGGGACTAGCCTGAACTGTTCAGCCGCATCCGCTGTAGATAATGGCATCACTGCCATAGTTAAAATTAGTAAAAACTTTTTCATCCTAAACCTCCATGTCTAAATTAAAAAGTATATTAAAGTAGAAAGTAATCCAATTCCAAATAAAAGTAATCCTAAGTAGACCAATGCAACTGTAGACTGAGATTGCGCCCTGTCTAACATTCTCTGCTGTATGTCATCAGGCGTTTTGAATCTACCTGACGAAAACGATTCTTGTCTATCTTCTTCCCAGTTCATCAATCTTTCTCTAATTCTTTGACCTGTAAGCCAAACTCACTATAAGTTTTGCAAGCTGATTCGACGATTTCTTCTTCTGGTGGAGCAAATCCAATCGGGTTACTCTTCTTAATAACATCGAGAACTATCCCTTCATCATCCATTTTAACAGAAACCGTAATCTTGCCAATGTCAACACTTAAACATTTATCTTCCATATTATATTATACCTTATCTTCCTGCTTATAGAGTTCATTAAGTTTAGTTTCTATCTTTTCTTGAATAAGAAAAATCTCTGACTCAAGCTCAAGTCCCGAATACATAAGTTCCTCAAGGTCATAACTATCATAGTTAGCCACGAATACGGACATTGCTCTGTTGACAATTTCTAGTTGGTATTCCTTCAATTCCATTATAAAACTCCTATCCAATGTAAAAAGTAAATTAAAAAGTATCCTAAGATATAACCGCCTATATACCACAGTGTAACATACAAAACTAAGTCTGTCAAGTCTTTTAACATTTTATTTCTTGTAATTATCCTGCATTATGGTATGTATAGCAAACAGTGTGCCGAATATGAAACCGCCGATTCCTGCTGCTAAAGCCAAACTATAAAGTCCCACTTCTAAAATCCTCATTTTGTTTTATTAATTAATTTAGTTGTTACATATGTTATCGGATAAACACATGTGCAAGCTATAGCTAAAACCTGAGAAATACTAAATAAACATTGTCCACAACCTAACATTTACTTATCTCCGGCAATTTATACTGTGTCCTTAATACATGTAATGCCTTTAATATGTCTTGCTCTAACTCTACGGATTCTGTTAGGCTATAGACATTGTTCTCTACGGTAAGCTCTACAGTCTCATCGACCAGCTGAACGACTACATACTTACCAATATAAAGATCAGTTATAATACTCTCACTCATCTTCAATCTCCCCATATAAGTTATCAATGTCACCGGCATAGCCATCACATAAAAATTCTGCTCTAGGTTCACCATTCTTTAATACTTGTTCGTGGCAATCACCTCCGCAATACTTACACCTACTCATCTGTATCTTGCTCCCAGTCGTGTACTGTGTATTCCCACTCATCTGGTAGACCGTCTACCTGAATAACATTGCCTTGCCATATAAAAATATCAATTTCATGTACTCTATCTACTACTATCTCATGCTTATCTACACAGATAGTTCTATTCCTATATTCACTCATTTGTCCACTCCCATTTTTCTGCGTGCCATTCAAATGTATCGTTACAATTAAACATAAGTTCTAACAAGTCATCATAGACCCATTGCTTTAGTTCTTCGGTACTCATGGAGTCAACTTCCATACCTGCAATCTTTTCACAGGCTTCTCTATGTGTCAACTGTTTCTTGTCTACTTCAGCGTAGTGAAGACCCTCGTTACCGTTTTGTCCTATAATATTCATACGATCATCATTCTCTTCGTAATTATCTTTACTCATATTCAATCTCCTATTAGTGTTAGAAAAAAACTGGCTTATCCGACTTACGCAATCGCCTGTCGTGGCTAGGCCGATACTAGGCTGACATATTATGTTGCTCGGTTACGGCTTTGGGTCACACCGTCACTTGTAACCTCGCCAGTTGATTTGATTATACAATAGTTATCGTCATTTGTCAAGAGCAAACTTTAACTTTTTTCCTGATAATCTAAAACTCCGTAAGTTTCATCACCATCGTACACAGTATAGTCTAGTGACTCATCTTCAATCAATTCCTCAAGATAATCCCATACGTCACAGTTCAATACCTTGCGGCCATTACTTGCATCAAATTCTAATTCAATTACTACTTTAGCCATTTAATGATTCCTTCCATGCTTGGTGTTTAGCGAAGCACTCTGCTTCATGTTTCTCGTACTGCATTGCATTTGCAAGAACGATAGCCAATCTTTCAATAATCATTTCTTTAGTGCCCTTTAACTCTTGGTACGTTAGTGGGTCAAGTTCTTTAACTTCTTTATTAACGGCAAAAGCTACATTAGGAATTATATGGTATAAGCCTTTGTCATCATCCCAAACAATCTTGATGTAGGCTGAGGCACTACCACCGCAGTGTTGTCCAGCATATTTTGAACGTGGAGAATAAAAGCTCTCACTCTCACCAGTATTTTTGAGATGTCTGGACTCCTCAAATTCTATCTTGAGAAAACACACTTGTTTCTTTGACTGTTGACAACTTTCCTCATATGTGCGAATCTTCCTAGCAAATACTTCGCTATTCTTCCATAACTCAATACTATATCCAGCTTCTTCGATAACTGGTTTAATTTCGTCACGAAGTTCTATAAGAGCCTCACGTTGGCGTTGGAGTTTCTCTTTTGCCAACATCTCTTTATGGTTTGACTCGGCTTCCAAGACTGCCATATTATCATCAATCATTTCTTTTAAGTCCATTGTAAATCTCCTAGTTAAAACTTGTTATGCTATGAGTATATCATACTTATCGTCGTTTGTCAAGTGATACTTTACGCTTTTTGGAAAAATAATCCAGAATAAACAAAGGAGTCCCAAAATACAGCATAGATATATGAAACGGAAACTGAATAGTTATAGCTAAAGCAATAATAAAAATAACTGGTGCATCTCTAGTCTTCATCTGGAAAAAACCTATTCCAACAATCGTCACAGGTATTACTTATCATAAGCTCACGCTGTCCTGCTGTAAGGTATGGAAAACAGTCTTGAGCAAACTTCCCATTGTGCCAAGCAATATAGTCAGCTTCATGGACTGATATATTCTCAGCGTAATCACAGTAATTGCAAACACACTCCAACTCAAAATCTAATGGATCATTCATTATAGCCCCAATTCATCTAATGCGTTATGAAAATAAAAAGATGTTGTTATTACTCCTCCAGCAAATCCAACTAATAGCATAGCAAGATACACTAAACATTCTAGTAGGTCATTCCTCATTGTCTTTTCCTTTCTTCTCGTAATCCCATATTGCATTTGAAAGAAATTTTCTTGTTATTTTATTTCCTTGTTCTACTTCTTCATTTATTTTAGTAGCTAAATATATTAGCATTTTATTATCTATAGTGATACTTCTAAGCATGTATGTTCTTTCCACCATTGCGGTTCTTCACGATCAGTCCATACACACTTGAAGCTCCTACGCTTATCTACATTGTAAAAGTGCCTGTAAGCAGATACGCTACATTCTTCCTTGAACTCATCAGGCATACATTGAGGCATCTTGCTCATTTCTGCCTCTGGAATATCTGGAATATTGTCAGCACACCATTCAATCAATGCTTGACTTGCATGTACTTTACCATATCTATGAGTATATTCTTCACATAGAGCAAGAGCATGTATAACCATCCACTCATAATTAGCCGTAGTAGTCCTAACCCATATGGTTGATGGATGATTAAGGTGAGCCTGCTTGTAGAACTTCTCAGGACGCTGTGCATCGCTTGGACACGCATGGTGAGCCGTACAAAGCATCTGAGCGGACTCTAGTATCATCTTCACAACATGTTTGTCACACTGTGATTGTGCGGATTCTACTGGACATTCAGATAAGTAAAATATATTCATTCATCCTCTCCTGATTCTAAATAATCAATAGCTTCATCTGTAGTGCAATAGTCTTCAGGGTCAGCCAGAAATCCTCGTTCATTTACATAGATAAAATCATCTAAGTCGTCCCAATCTACATTGGGCTTTGTGAAGTATGCGTCCATAGCTTTTGCTACCGCATCCATAGTGTATACAGAATCCACTACATATTTTAATTTGCCAGAAAAAACATAGTACTTTGGCATGTTGTCCTCCTATTTTACTTCTATAACTCTATCGAGTATATCCTCAATTTCCTTTGGAATCTTCTTAACTATAACATGTCTATCGGGCTTTGTCAACTCTTTTCTTGAGGAAGTTTCAACAATTGTTGAATTTAATACTTCTGGATCATGTAGAGTGTGTGTTATTTTAATTCTATTAGCTATTACAGTTCTATGGCATTTATCTTGCATATCATAATAGTGAGTATGCCATTTGTCCTTGTAGAGATAGGGAGATATGCCGCTTACTTTATTCAGTCCGTAGTTGTGGTTATTAAAAGTGAAATAGTCTATAACCACATGAGCAGAGCCTTGATACCAGTTCCCAGTTCTTTCACCTTGTTTTATTTCTGGCAATAATACATTCTTCCTGTATTCCCAGAATATAACCTGAATAAACTGCTTCTTAATTTCTTTACTATCACTATCCTCAAAGTATTTATGATTGACTTCAACCATATCCACATAATCTATAACGACAAGTTTTTCATCAACTCCGCTATCAAAAAAAGAAAGTAACAGAGTTAATAAAATCTTAACCATTAGCTTTTGTCTTTATAGTATTCTAGTTGCTCTTCTATTTCCTTAGCATAGTTCAAGCAGTCTACCCACCTTTTTTCCTGATCCTTTTCGTTGTATGTAAAATCAGAGCCTACTTGTTGTCGCAGACCTTTATTTATAATATAAACCCTATAGCAACTCTCGTCAACATTGTGTACAGGCTTTACTTTCATCTTTGCTCTCCAAAGTATTTTGGAATATGAGTATTTAATTCTTCTATTATTTTTCCTTTATATATCATGACTAGAATAGGTATCTTGAGTATCATATCAAACCTATCATCATAAATCTTTATCTTACCAGAGATGAATGTTCCACCTAAACTAAAATCAAATATCACATCGCCGCCGTAAATATCTTTTTCGACAGTCAAATCCTTAGCACCAAACTCACCAACCAAGATACCGTGAAGGGCTTTCTCAACTACTTCTGGTACTTGGTCAGGAGTTAGGTTATGGTCGTAAGTGAGAGATAGACTGGGCATTATTCTTGCACCATTTCTTTCTTATAATAGTTCTTGAATTTTTTATACAGCTTCTGTATTCGGGCAAACGCTTCCTCTTCTGTAATCTTACCACCCTCTTCAAGGTTGCAAATTATCTCCATATTGATTCTAAAGTCGGTAAATGGATCACGATCTGATGGTCTGAATTTTATTTTAGTCATATTAATTTCAATTACCTCTCAATTTGATTTCAATTGTATTAGTACATCTAATTGGCTATATTAGAAGGGCATATATATTATACACAGAAAAGTGGTCAAACTTTAAGAAAGGGCTACGGATTCAGCAACGCATTACAGAATACATAGAGTATACCCAACCATACTAGCCAGCAATATACTTTTTCCGCAAGCTCGTTAAACCCTATTTTTTTAGTGTTTTTAAATAACAATCTTTACAATTACCTCTATAAGGTATATAACAGCAACACACAGTATACTAATACCAGCATATATAAGTGAATAACCTAATCTAGTGTCCTCATTATCCATATGAACCTCGTTCCAGCGCAATAAGTTAATAAAATTTAATTTTTGCTCGATATTGGGTTCAAAACCCACTCAAGTACCAAAGAAAGGGTTGATTTTGGGAACCCTTGTTCTCTATTGTAATATATTTTCGGCAGATTGCAAGAGATTCATTAACTTTTCTTACAAGTTTCTTTACAAACCGGAAAGTTTCTGCTTGCTATTGTTATATAGGTATTGTATTATATAGGTAATCTTTGAAAAGATAAGAGGCCGGAAATTTAACAGCTAAATTAGCCCAGAAATATGTCCACTTTTTTTCACTTTTTGCAGATTTTGTATTTTGGATTGGACAAGTTTCAGAGGTATAATAAAGTACATCTGTGTAATAGGGATTTTATAAGGACTTACTATTGGATAAGCATATAGGATATTATTCTTTACTAAAGTTAGCTACATTAGTTTTAATAGTGTTATTAATCTTTAGTGATACTGAGAATAAAGAGTATTACTTCTACTCAGTTGTAATATTGTTCTTAACTTCCCTTGAACATCTTATCTATAGTCTTGTACTAGATAGGAGAGAACAGGATAAAGGCGAATTTTATTAAAATAACCAGTTTCATCAATACTGGAGAAAGTATGTTACCCTTCATATCTTTAAATTGATGTATCACCAAAAGGGACGGCTTCTTTATTGCCGTATATAGTAAGTTTGTTATTTCTTATCTATAAAATAAAGGGATTGCAAAAATATCCTAGTCTCATCAGTACTAGATAGAGTAAGTTATGCCGGTTCTTAACTTTAAATTGATGATTATTCAAAACCGGCTTTTATTTTTATTAAAAAAGTTCCGCCTGAGAGTAACTTGGAAATGCTCTCTACACTATATCCAAGTATAGTAGGAACTTTAAAAGTTGCCGCTAGTCATTCGTGACCTGCGGGGTGGTGGTGGGATTTTATACAACTTTTTAATGCTCCTGAATTTCAAAAACTCAAGAAACTCGGGTGCTATTTGACATTAATAGACAATCAAGCTATTTAGGATAATACATATGAAGAAGCTCCGAGTTATTTTAGCTGTACCTTTTATTCTTTTATCTGCTTTATTTAAAATTATATCACTGGGTATATTACCAGCAGAGCATAGAGAAGAGGGAAAGAAAGTTATTTAAGAAAACTCGCGTGCTAATGACCAACAATAGACCATCAATCTAAGTTGGAAGAGACACTTCTTTAGTCTCCCCAAAGCTCATTCATTTCATCAGCTTCTGATTGTACTGTAAGAGCCTTATAAACAATCCAAGCGCCGTGAGCTATGTAGCCCTTCTCAGTTGTGCTGCGCGCCGCCTTTATTTCTTTTAATAATAATGTCGCTAATTCTGGCTGATCTATTTTAAAATCTTTCCAGAAATCTATTAGATGGTTAAGAGTCCCAGTATCTATATATTGCCTCTCTATATCATGAGCAATAACGTCTATTACTTCTTTGCTTACTTTAGGTAATTCAGACAAATCACTTCTCCTTATTTATCTTGATCTGTACTTTATTATACCCCTAAACTCGCGTGCTAATGAACACAAATAGAACATCAAGCTAGCTTGGAAAAAACATTCCAGCTAAAACTCGCGTGCTATCTTAAAACAATAAACCGATGAAGCTATCTGGGATAGGACAAAGCAAGACCCTCCAGATATTCATAATGATAATGAGACTCAGTATCAATAAGCAAACCCCTCCAGTAGGTGGTTAGGGTGAATTGCCCTGCGCACCCCATTAGAGGGTGAATATTTATTTTATTTTAACTGTTATTTTTAATTGTCGTAAGTCCTTATATAGTAAGCACTTACATTATACCATATATATCGGCACAATCAAGGGGTAAATTTAATCTATTTTTGGCACGCTTTGCGCGGGGTATTTGAGTCTTATTGAGACCCAATCTCATTAAGGTCGGTTAGTCGGGGCGCTCGCGCCTTATTGAGACACAATCTCATTAAGCAATCATTCCATAAAAAAAGCCCCTCACCAGCCTAAGCCAGCAAGGGGCAACACAAGGGAGAACCACTAAGCGGTTAACTCCAGAGCAGTATCAAGAGCCTTTTGACTCATGGTCTTATTCTGACCGAACCACAGCGAGTCCATACGATTGTTTTCGTTACGGCCTTTGCTATAGTTCAGGTATTCAGTCAGGGCGTTATATGCACCCCAATAAGTACCACGCACACCAGCGATGTCTGAACCTTTGCCAGTCTCGAACAACTGCGTGACGGTTGCCACGATGTTCTTAGTTCGGGTTGGCAATTCGTCTTCAGACTTTTTGGTATCAGCACCCAGAACAATTTTGATATATTTGTCTAGGTCATCGCTGTTGATTGAGCGTGAAGCTAGATAGCGGTATTGTTCCGCAGTCGCTTCAAACTCCTGATTAGCGAAGTTCATTACGTCACGCATTGACTGGACGTTAGCATTAACGAACCGCGAATGTCGTACACGAATCAACTTCGACGCTTTACAGTCACGCGCTAACGCTTCTGTATTTGCACACACTACTCGAATGGGAGTAAACCCAAAGTGTACTGCAAGTTTCCCATCGTGCCCGTTGGAAAGTAAAACAAACTTAGCAATCTCGTCACCTGCAACAATTTCACTATTGTCTTGGTTGAGTTGACACAGCACCCAAATACGCTCACCATTACGCAGTGAACCGGCTGTGTGGATTGCCATCTCACCAGCATCGACCAGCGGCTCGAAAATCTCGAACGCTTCCCGATTCTGTAGAGGTGTCCAACGCTTACCGACGATGCCCAAAATTCGGTCATCGGATGTGCGATAAGCCGCACGATGAGAAACCTGTTCTCCGTCAGCCGTAAACAACGGCTTTGTATCCACTTCCCAATCCAAACCAGCCTGTTGGAACGCATCCCAAAAACTAGTTTCCCCGTCGATTTGAGTTCCCAAACCGTGCCAAGGTGTTGCACCTGCGAATACCATTTTTTCTACTTGATGAGCCATAATGATTCTCCCTTAATAACTCGTCCTTAAAACTTAACTCTTTGATTATAACATACTTATCGGCGTATGTCAAGCCAAAACTTTAATTATTTTTACCACCAACTTGAATAAATTACGGTATATCCTTGTTTGATTGCCGCACGAGCCGCAACGATAAACTCACGGTCTGCCTCTGCATAATGGTCGTCAGCATCACCACCAAAGAAGAAACCTACTGTTTCAGGCAACGCTTCATTGTCCAGAGATTTTTCCAATGAATCCAAGTCGTCGAGCGTCAACTCTAAATCGACACAATTAAACTCACCACTATTACCTTTGACATGCCATAGGCTTTCCATCCATCCCTGCAAATTAGGATGTTTGCGCCAGTAGGCCAGCTCCATAGTATCTTCGTAATAGGTGTATCCTTCTGCATCCTGTTGTGGTTCGCCCTTGCGAGCTGTTGCGTATTGGTCTAGTCCCATAATGTTCTCCTTGTTACTAACTTGTTACCCTTTGAGTATACCATACTTATCGACCAAAGTCAAATGAAAACTTTAATAAATCTCAGACTTTTTCTTATTGAGACTGAATCTCAACAAGGGCCGGCGGCGGGGGCATTTCGACCTTATTGAGACTGAATCTCATTAACGGTTTTATTGATGAATAATCTCCTCTTGTGAAAACATGTAATCAATGTCTTTTAATCTAAATCCTTTGTCGGTCAAAAATTCTTCAACATCAATCTGCTCATCTTCCAAGCGGAACCTATGACAAGTGCCATTCGGCGGATTTAAGACATAAATATAACAACCATCCATTATTCACTCTCCATTATTAGAAAGAATAGCCGGCCATGAGAACCATATCCCACGACCGGCAATCCTCGAAAGGCTAGGCGACTTCTAGGCCGACCATACGACCGTCATAGAACGCCTTATGAAAACCGTCCTCTAGTTCTAGCGTGACTAGCTTTTGAGAACGCTCACCTTTGATACTTCCGTATCGCAGGGTTTCATTCGATAGCGGATGTTCCGCAATATCACGAATCTCTACAACTTTGCCGGTGTAGGCTTCGGCTTTACTGGCGTAGTCCTTCGTGAGAACTCCCTTAACGATTCCAGCATCTGCACCCTTTAAGTAGGTGAAACTAACTTCATTTCCAATTTTCATAACTTCGACCTTTCCTATAGTCAATATCAAAATCTAATTCTGTTTGCTTGAATTTTGAAACAGCAACTAGCATAAACACAATCCATATAAACCCTAGAATTTCATAATACAATTTTCACCTCCATAGTAGACTAAAACCTTTCTATCATTATACAATATATATCGGCGTTTGTCAAGCGGAAACTTGAACTTTTTTCCTAGAATAACTGCCTTTCCCCTTTAATTTTTTTAGTGCTGTTGATGCCTCTGAGCCTGCCGGTTGAGTGCCGTGAATCAATAAGGCGAAACTGTCATCTCGTAGTGTCGGCTTTGCCGCGTGTGAATCGTCGTGGTCAATCGCCAACCCTAATTCTTCTGCTTCCGCTTCGCTGAATACAACCTTAGCGGAACGTAAATTGAACTCGTCAATCATATGGTCATCACGTCCACCGTATGAGGCGGTCAAAACAAAATTGTGTAGTGTAGGCATTTCAGTCACGCCACCTACCCAAAATCGTAGGGACTTAGTATAAGCATAGAATAATATATTAGGATTCCTTAGTGCAACTATATACCATGCGTCTAGATATTGTTGACTGAAAAAGTCACCTGCAACATGGATGCGAACAATACCAGTATTTTTAGGTAGTGAACCATTAATCAATTCAACCATATCTTCAAAGTGCAAGTTACGCAATAGGTCAAAATTGTGCTTGCGTGAATTGTATACGTTGGTATACTGTACTTCTTGCGACGCTGAAAAGCAACGAAACTTAGTATGCTTACCATCTTTGATTTTACGCTTGCCATTATCCTGCACTACTGCCTTAGATAGACAATCCTTAGCATGAGGACAAGACCAACCCGACAACAGGTCAAGCGAGTATATTTTGCGATTGCCTTGTAGGTACTCGGCTAGTTCTGCATCGTTGGCGAGTGCTTGCGTTTTGGCATTGGCTTTACTGAATTTTAGCATAGTGTTTTCTCCTGTGTTCTTGTGTCTTATACTAAGAGTATACCATAGGTATCGGCATAAGTCAAACAAAAACTTTAATAAATCCAGAACTATTTTCTTAATGAGACCGAGTCTCAATAAGGTCGGGCGGCGGGGGATTTTCATCCTTAATGAGACCGAATCTCAATAACGATAAAAACAAAGCAGGGTGGCAAGCCGTACCACCTACACCAAGCACTGCGTCCTTTTTTAAGTTCCTAGAACCGGATTAGCCTTACGTCTCGATGTACCCCTAAATCGTCTTACCGATCCTGTCCTTACGTAATGGCTATGGAGGCCTTGAAGGGGTTACTTTGTTTTATCTTTGTATTAAAAATTACCGCCCACGCATTCACATGACTTACAGGGCGGCAATCCCATCCTAAGACTAGATGTCCAACAGTGTGTTGTACTTAGCCTTAGCCACTCGCTTGATGTAGCGAGGTTGACCAGTGTGC
>VTLG01016133.1_pt1 | contig 134051 bp, 153 predicted proteins | sample 4694571 | NCBI WGS metagenome assembly VTLG01 (sample SAMN12604809, study PRJNA352737) | marine metagenome | biome: ENVO:00000447; feature: ENVO:00000209|ENVO:00000569|ENVO:01000036; material: ENVO:00002151; isolation source: viral sequences binned using virsorter ... | reverse complement strand
AAAAGAGAGAAATTAAAAACTTGGAGTACGTTAATTGATTAGAGGTATTGTATTTTCGTGTTTTGATTTGCTACATGCAGGTCATATCACAATGTTAGAAGAGGCAAAAGAGCATTGTAATTATCTTATTGCTGGGCTACATACTTCTCCAGAACATAAAAAAAATGTTATTCAATCATGTTTTGAGAGATATATACAATTAAAAGGCTGTAAATATGTAGATGAGATTATCCCATATGATTCTGAAGATGATCTTTCAAATATGCTTAAAACAATTACACCTCTTCATGTAAGATTTTTAGGTGAAGAATATTTACTTGAAAAAAAGATAATAACAGGCTATAATATATGTGATAAAAGAGATATTAAATTGCATTATTGTAGACGATATCATAATTATAGCACAACTGAATTAAAAGGCCGAATTGCTAGTTTGTCAAACGCCATTGAGAGTTAGTTTCCTTGGAGGAGGAACAGACTTACCTGAGTATTATAAAAATGCTAGTAAACCAGGTAAGGTAATTAGTACTGCGATAGACAAGTATACATATATTGTTGTAAATAAGCTTTATAGGCAACAATGGGTATGCAATTATTCTAAAAAAGAGATTTGTAATTCTATAGATGAAATACAACACGAGTATATACGTGAAGTATTAAAGCATTTTAAAATTGATTTTGGGTTAGAAATAACCACATTAGCAGATATACCATCTGAAGGATCTGGTCTTGCTTCTTCATCAAGTATACTGGTTGGTTTAATTAATGCTATAGGTACTTTGGTTAAAGCTGATCTTAATACTATGGATATAGCGCGTCTAGCGTGCGAGATTGAAATGGACGTGTTAGGTAAACCAATTGGTAAACAAGATCAATTTGCTGTTAGCTACGGGGGGTTTAACGTTATTTCGTTTAGAAAGTCTGGTAGAGTCTATATTGAGAAATTGGAAATAGATGAAAATTTAGAGGATATGCTTGTTTTAGTGAATACAGGTATACATAGAAGCTCATCAGATATACTAACAGATCAGAAAAAGAATACACAAAGGAAAGTACAAAAATATGATCGAATAGCAGAATATGTTCAAGAAGGATTAAAATTACTTAAAGATAAGAATTATGTGGATTTTGGTTTTACCGTTCTTAATTCAATGAGAGTAAAACAGGAATTAGCTAAAAATATTGTAAATGATAAAATACTACAGTTAGTACAAAGAAGCGCACATAATCTTATAGGATATAAAATTTGTGGTGCTGGTGGAGGTGGTTATTTACTTTTTATAACCGATCATCCTAAAAATATAGAACAAGCCTTTCCAGAGCTAGATACTTTTAGGATTAAATTTGACAATCAGGGAACAAGAATTATATTTAATAATGAAAAATGAGTTGGAAAAAACACGTTTGGGACGTTGACGAAATATTATCTTCAATTCAAGAACTTCATATTATAGATCTAATTGAAGAAATTTGGAGAACTTTTGAATCGCAAAAACAATTTTTTATTTGTGGTAATGGGGGAAGTGCATTAAACGCTAATCACTTTGCTCAGGACCTATCAAAAGGAGTTATTGAAAATGGATTTTCAAAGCCTAGGATTAGGGCTATATCTTTGTGTAATGACATCGGCTTCATTACTGCTACATCTAACGATGATAGTTATGCTAACATATTTGTAAATCAATTAATTGCATTTGCTAATGAAGGTGATTCTTTATTTGTTATAAGTGGAAGTGGTAATTCAGATAATGTTGTAAGAGCCGTTAATTATGCTAAGTCAAACGGGATTAATACGTGTGGGATTTTAGGATATGATGGTGGTAAATTAAAGTTAAAGCTTCAAAAATTTATACATATTAACTATAACCACATGGAAACGTGTGAAGGTGTAATGTCAGTTGTATTACACTATGTTATGTGTGAGCTAAAAGCTAGATATGAAAGTTATAGATCTAGAGGAATACAAGAAGGGTAAGAATCTTAAAAGAGCTACTTCTACAGAAATTCATGTTCCTCTTCATGAAGGTGAATTTTATAAGAATAAAGATTTACCATTATGGATTCATGTATTAGGATTAAGTATCCCGAGCTTGTTTGGTGGTTCTCAAATGATAATAGCTCAAGCTCATGATGGTAAGATATTATGCTTTGAATTTGGTGAAGAAGAAAAATGGGAACCTGTTTCATTTAATGTTTTTGATGCAATAGTAACTGAACATATGAAAAATAATCAACCTGATCCCCCAGAGGCGAGTTAACATGGCATTTGAAAAGAGATCGCTGGAAGCGAAACATATGGGTGAAGAACCTGATCCAAATGATTGGCATAATTTAGATGAAGAAGCTTTACTAGGTCAAATACATGATGCTTTTAGATGGTACTATAAATTTTATGATTTTAAAGAATCAATGCAATTTGTAGTAGAATATTATAAAAAGAATAAAGTTAAAACTAGTTCTCCAAAAAAGATTAAACCAGCTGACTTAAATGAAGTAGGTCAACACGTTGGTTATATCGCTCGAATGAAAACAAGAGGTTTAAGCCGATTGCCGGTAAAGCTAGAAAATCTTTTTATTGAGAAGCTTAAAAAGATAGAAACTATTGCAAAACAAAGAAAAGAAGAAAAGGATGACTTACAGCCAGATAAGCCAAGACCAAATATACAACAAAGAATGCGAGATGTTGCTAAAAAGTTAGCATATGACGTAGAAGAAGTAGTAGAGCAACAAATTGATAACGGGTTTAAGGAAAAGTTTAACTTTAAAACCTTTATTAAACATAATAAGATCTCTAAACCTGTTGCAAAGCATTTAAAAGTAGAGTTAAACAATATGGCTGAAGAAATAAGGTTAGCTAAAGATGGAGATCCTGATTTTAAGGAAGCATATAGTCATTTAAAAGGAACTGTTAAAAACCGCTTAATCAAATTTTATGACACTTTGATTGAGGAATGTGATAAAATAGAAACGAAAAGGAAGGAAAGTAAAACACCTGTTAAATTAACTTGGTATAGAAGAAATAAAAACAAAAAAAAGAAAAAATGATACTTATTGATTATAATCAGATGATAATTGCTAATTTTATGATATTTCAAAAGCAATTTGAACCTGGTAAAGAAAATGATATGATTCGCCATATGGTTATGAATAATATTAAGATGGTTCGTAACCGTTTTTGTGATAAATTTGGAAATGATATGGTTTTTTGTTGCGATAATAAACATAATTGGAGAAAAGATTATTTTCCGATGTATAAAGCAAATCGTAAGAAAGCCAGAGAAGAAAATAAACAGAATATAGATTGGAAAGCTTTATTCAATATTATTGATAATATCCGGCATGAATTAGAAGAATACATGCCTTATAAAGTAGTTGCTATTGAAGGCTGTGAAGCAGATGACATTATCGGTGTTATTAGCAAGAATTACAATACTGAACCTATATTGATTGTTTCCTCAGATAAAGATTTCATACAATTACAAAGATTTAAAAACATTTCACAATGGTCTCCCTTAACTAAGAAGTTTATCAAAGATCCAAAACCAGAAGAACAGTTAAGAGCTTTGATTGTTAAAGGTGATAGAAGTGATGGAGTACCAAATATATTATCAAATGATGATTGTTTGGTAGAAGGTTTACGTCAAAAACCACTTTCAAAGAAGAAAATTGAGAGTTGGATACGCGGAAAACCAGAAGAATTGTTCCAAGGAGAGCTTTTAAGAAACTATAAAAGGAATGAAACCCTTATAGATCTTGAGTGTATCCCGGATTCAATTAAGATAAATATAAAAACACGGTACGAAAGTGAACAGTACACTGGCCGTGAAAGAATGCTTAATTATTTTATTAAGCATAGACTTAAAGAATTGACTGAATCCATTCAGGAGTTTTAGATTATGACACTTATAGAATTATTTAATTTGATTGATAAAGCAAAAAGTCAGAAAGAGAGGGGAGAATTACTAACACAAAATAAAAGTCATCATTTGGAGAATATGCTTTGGTACACATTTCATCCAGATGTAAAATTTTTATTGCCTGAAGGTAATCCACCGTATCAAGCTCAAGCAGAAGATCCACAGTCGACGTTGTTATACGGACAGATTCGTAAATTGAGATATTTTGTGGAGGGCCCAGGCGGAACAGACTTTTGTGCTGGTAATAACATTAATCCTATAAAAAGAGAAACGATGTTCATAACTATGTTAGAAAGTGTTACACCTACTGAAGCTGAGTTACTTATTAAAATGAGTAATAAAGATCTCGGAGTTCGTGGGTTAACTTATAAGTTAGTGGCGGATACGTTTCCTCATCTCATTCCGCCAGTGTCGGAAAAAACAGAATCTAAATCAAAGTAGTACCATTTTTTTACATATATGGAAGTGTGAGATAACATTTCGGAGTAACTTTATGTTAAAGATACTAGCTACTATAGCTATAGGGTTAGCCTTTATTTCATACCCAGTAGAAATCGTGCATAAACAAGCCACGGCAATTACAACGGCGAAGTCCACCACTCGGCAAGTGTTGCCAGCTATAACTTTAAAACAACACCTAGAAACACCCACAATAAGTTTAGGTGCACGACAATTTCATTGGGATGGCAATAAAGCTGTTGACCAACAACAAGAAATAGAATGTTTAGCTAAAAATATATATTTTGAAGCTGCTATTGAAAGTACTGCTGGAAAACTAGCAGTAGCTCATGTTACCCATAATAGGGTAGTTAATAAAAATTTTCCTAATACATATTGTAAAGTCGTGTATCAAGGAAGGCATCATGCAAGCGGTCATCCTAAACGAGATCAATGTCAGTTTAGCTGGTACTGCGATGGTAAACACGATGAACCATATCAGGGAAGGAATTGGGAACATATTCAAGACTTAGCACAATGGTATTATGTAAGTCACGTAAGAAATCAATATTTAAAAGATATAACAGACGGGGCTACACATTATCATGCTGACTATATTGATGATCCAAGGTGGTCTAAATATAAACGAAAAACGGTACAAATAGATAGACACATTTTTTATAGGTAAATTATGCCATTTTATGATTATAAATGCGAGTGCGGAAATGAGTTTGAAGAGATGCATAGAATTGCAGATCGTGAAAAGCCAATAAACGAGCCGTGTCCTGCCTGTGGTAAGGACACGGTATCAATGAAAGTACAATGCCCCGGATTTGTATATGATAATATTTCAGGTACAACAGCAAAAGGTCACAAAAAGAAGCCAGATGAAGCTTTTACAGACCACCTGAAACAGATGAAGCGAAATTATCCGGGGAGTACTATGAATGTTTAATCATATAGAATTAGACTTTGAAGAGCTAAAAACTACCAACGAAGACGGTCAAAGGGTTTATCAAACGCCCGACGGTAACTTTCCTTCCATTACAACAGTATTAGGCAGAAAAAAAGCTCAATTCTTCAAAGAGTGGAGAGAAAGAGTTGGTGAAGAAGAAGCAAATAAGATAACTACAAAAGCAACTCGTCGTGGTACGGGAATGCATACAGTTGTAGAAAATTATCTTGCTAATGATGAAGATTATTACGGTAAGAGCTTACCAAATGTCCGTGATATGTTCCTTAGTATTAAACCAGAAATAGATTCTCATCTTAACAATATTGCAGGTATTGAAATACCTCTCTGGTCAAAACAATTAGGTGTTGCCGGACGCTGTGATTGTGTAGCTGATTGGAAAGGTGATAAAGCAATAATAGATTGGAAAACGTCTAATAAAATAAAAAAGAAAGAGTGGTGTGAAGATTATTTTTTACAAGCAACCGCTTATTCTATTATGTTTGAAGAACGTACAAAGATACCAATAAATAACATTGTAATAGTTATGGCAGTTGAGAATGAGGAGCCACAGATTTTCGAAGAGCGTACTCCAGATTATTGGAAGCTTTTAGAAACTACATTGAAGGAATGGAAATGAAGTCTCAAGTCTTGATAACTGGCGTTAAGGGATTTATAGGTCATCATCTGTATGACTCATTAATGGACGAAGGCTACGATGTTAAAGGCATTGACGACTGCTCAGGGTTAGGCTGGGAAGACAGGGAAGTCCCTCATTCTCATTGTGATATTACTAAAGATGTTTTACCTTATATTAATGCTGAATTTATAATACATTTAGCAGCTAAAGCTGGTGTTCGTAAAAGTTGGGATCCAAAATACTTAAAAGAATATTCCGATACAAATATAACAGGCACTTCCCGTATTTTCAAACATTATAGAAATTCTAAAATTTTATACGCATCAAGTTCATCTGTTGTAGATATAAAAAGTCCTTATGCAATGACAAAAGCTGCTTGCGAAGCTATGGCACCTTCTAATGCTATAGGAATGAGATTTTTTACTGTATGGGGAGAACGTTCTCGTCCTGATATGTTCTATAGACAGTTACAGGAAAAAAATGTAGGTTATCTCACAACACATACAAGAGATTGGTGTCATGTAGATAGTGTTTGTAGTGCAATTAAATTTATGATGGAAAAGTTCGCTATTTTAAAAAGTACATCAGCAGTTTATGATATTGGGTATGGTACTCCAATGTCTGTATATGATTTTGCAAAAACACATGCACCAAAAGATCTTAATGTAGATGATTTACCTTTTAAAAACGTAACAGGTGAATCAGAAGAAACTTGCGCAGATTCTTCACCTTTGAAAGCACTTGGCTGGGATGATATGTAGTTACCCTTATAAACAAATCACATTAAAAGATTGGGACGGCGATAAACTAAAGTGGTCTCATCCATGTTGTAATATGTCTAGACCTGATTGGGAAGATCCAATGGGTATGGATAATGCACATAAATTAACCCCTCCAGAAATATTTAATTCAGAACAATTTAAGATGTTACGATCTGGTTTCGATCAAAATCGTAAACATGGTTTTTGTAAAACTTGCTGGGATATGGAAAAGAGAGGAATCGAACCTTTCTATATTCATAATGATGATACCCTTCCAAGAGGTGAATTAGATGTAATAGATTTTACTTTATCTAACAAATGTAATTTAGCTTGTAGAATGTGTGATCCGCAAACAAGTCACAAATTAATGTTAGATTGGAAATTTTTTAAACAGCAAGGATTAATTAATGATATTGAAAAGGTAACTGCAGGTAAATTTACAGAAGAGCTTCAAATACCAAATGTAAAAAATTCTATTCAATATAAATGGCTTTTAAATAACCCTGTAAAAGAATTAAGGTTTAGTGGTGGTGAACCGTTTTTTGATTCCTTATTAATAGATTTATTAGATAAATATATTAAAGAAGGTTGGGCAAAAGATACCATCTTAGCGTATCATACAAATGGAACCTTGTTTACTGATGAGCTCATTGATAAGTTAAACCAATTCAAAAAGCAGTATCCTAAAATTAGCGTAGACTCGATAGAAGAAGGTTATGATTATATTCGCCATCCTTCCAACTTTGATGACTTAGATAGATCAATTCGATCATTTTTATATAAATCTGCTAATTTAGGTAGAGTTAATATTGCTGTTGTTATTTCTGCTTTAAATATTTTAGATCTTAAAAGTCATTGGCAATGGTGTTGCTTTTTACCTGGGAAAGTTTTTGTTTCATATTGTGAAGTATATCCAGATAATAGAGGTATAAGCCCTAAATGGCTTCCTCTTAAATTATTAGAAGATTTACCATATATCGATTCAAAGAAGTACGCTCAAATTATTAATTCATATAAAATGAGAAATAGTGAAAATAAAGATTTGGTTAAAAAAGAAATAGAATTATTTGATAAATCTAGATCACAAAGTTATAAAAATTATTTACATCCACATTTAGTATCATGGTTAGAATCGTAGTAGTTGGAGGTGGATCTGCAGGTTGGATTACCGCAAGCTATCTTCATGAAAAGTTAGATTGTGAATTAACAGTTGTTCATGATGATAAAGATGAAATTATTTCTGGTGTAGGTGAATCTACAACGCCTGCTATTCTTAAAATGGTTACTAATTTACCTAATTGGGAAGATGAAGCAAAAGCTGTTATTAAATATGGAATAAGATTTGATAGTTGGCTTCGTGAAGGTAGTGAATGGTATCATTTATTTGAGGATGCTTTTGTAAAAGACTTTGGTGATTCTATTGAACATTTAAGAAATAAACATCCTCAAATTAATACTACTTTGTTTAATTACTTTCATGGTGATTTTTTAGCTAGATGTAAAAATAATTTTGTATTATCTTATAATAATTCAATTCCAGGATTTGGTTATCATGTGCAATCTGATAGGCTAGGTTTAGCTTTAAAAAAGCAAATGAAAACCTATAAAGAAATAAAATCAAAAGTAGTTGATATAACAATAGGTGAAAAAGGTATTAATAGTTTAAAATTAGAGAATGGTCAAGATATAGAAGCAGACTATTTTTTTGATTGCACCGGATTTAAAAGAAGTTTAATTTCTAAAATGACAGAATGGCAATCGTATACAGATATGATCGCTGATAGATATATTACAGGCCCTATTCAAAGAAGTCAGATTCAACCATATACGATTGCTAATGCTTATAAGAATGGGTGGCGTTGGGAAATAGATACACAAGATAGAAGAAATGCAGGATATGTTTATTGCAGTCATTTAATGAGTGATGATTTAGCTATTAAAGAATCTGGTTTAAATTATGAACCAAGAAGTTTTGATAGTGGTAAAATGAAACATATTGCAATTAAGAATTGTATTAGTAATGGATTAGCTCAAAGTTTCATTGAACCTCTAGAAGCAACATCTATAATGTTAACTTGTGTTACTGTAGAGAAGTTCGTTGAAGTAATGAAGAGAAAACATAGGATAGAAACCTTAGACAGAGTTATGAGCAGGTTTATTAATCATACTAAAGAGTTTGTTAGGTATCATTACGTTTTAACGCAGAGAGAAGATTCTGAATGGTGGGAATATTGGGGATCTTTACCTAATAAGATAGAAGATTACTTTCAAGAATCTTTAAAACAAAAAAGATATTGTAAGAAGAATGATACGTTAATAAATCATTATAATATAGCTTCAATGATGGTAGGTTATGAATGTTTTGAACCGATGGCTTGAATGTGAAGATACTCATGATATAGAATTATTTTGTATTGAATGTAAGCGTTTAAATTATGTAAATAATTCTTCATTAAAAGCAATGAAGTATTTGTCAGCGGATTGGGTAGGATCTTATGTAGATGATTTATTAGTAAGTGTTAGTGGTGTCAGGTTTGAACCTGATATAGGTGAAAATGCTTATAGGGTAATGTATCGCGGATGCACTCTTCCAGGTTATTCACAAAAATTTAGTAGAAAAATAGAAGAAACTTCTTTGAATTGGCAACATATATCCTTACAGGTAGAAAGAATAAATGCTAAATTTAATGATGCTAAGTTTTATATGACATCTAATATAGAAGGTGGAGCTAAAAGCTATAGATTATCAAAATACATGCACAATTGTTCATTAGTTGAATATTGTGGAGAACAAGAACTTTTTAATACAAGGCAGAAGATATGGCGATTAAAGTAACCGATTGGCCAGGTTATTCATACGGTGCATTTATAGACGGTGTTGATTTAGAAACAATGACTGAAGAAACATGGATGGAAATAGCTGAAGTCTATTTAAAAAAGTTAGTTATTGTTATAAGGAATGTTGGTTATCCAGAATTGCCTGCTGAAAAGAATCAGGAATGGATTACTAAATGGGGCGTTATAAGATCATTAGATATGTTTAGAGAGATGCCGAAAGAGATAGAAGAAGAATATAATGATGTTCTTGATAGGTTAAATGTTAAAACTTCTGATGGTCGTCATTCTCATGTTCTTAGAGTTTCCGGTAATAGAGATGCACAGGGAAGACCTATAGGAATGTTTTCAGATGGTGAATTGCGATGGCATGCTAATGAAGGTGGTAGTCTTAATCATGGCCCTAGCGTTTCTTTATTAGGTAGAGAAGGTATGACTAAATCTTGTACCGGGTTTAATATATCAGCTCAATGGTGGGAAGATCAAACAGAAGATTTTAGAAGTGAGTTATGGGACGTTGTAACTGAAAATAAGTATCAACCATTTAGAATTAACCCTGAAAATTTAGATCCAGGTCAAGCTATTATAGCTAATCGAAATCAATGTGTTGAAAATGATGATATTCCTTTGGTTGCTCAAAGCCCTGGTGGTATTATGGGTATTCATTACCCATATGCTACGTTTGCTAAATTTAAAAATATGACAAAGAAAGAAAGTGATAAATTACATTCTACAATAACAGAAAGTCTTTTCACAGACAAGTACACTTATGATTATTGGTACCAGAATGATACCGATTGGTGTATATTTGATAATTCAATTAGTCTACATCGTAGGATGGGAGAAACAAAAGGAAGAGTTTGTTGGAGAATACAACATACTGTTGATTTTATTGATGGTGGTAATTATAATCCTTATTTTATTGAACCATATAAAACAATGCATGCTGAAAATACAAAATATATGAAAGATCGATATGACAAGGCAAGTTACGCTCTTTACTAGTGGATCAACCGGTACACCAAAAAAAGTAGTTCATGATCGTAGCACATTTTTTAGAACCGCGCAATTTTTATGGCAACATACGCAGTTAACAAAAAATGATTTAATATTAAATATTTTTCCAACACATACAATAGCTCATTGGATTTTTTGTGCTGTGCATGCACAGGTATCAAAAGCAGATATGATATGTCCGATCTTTAGACCAAAAGAATTTTGGAATATGGTATTAGAATATAAACCTACTTTTATACCTTTAGCAATACGGACAATAAGAACATTAAGTAAATTAGATATGCCTTACCTTTATTGGCATCCTCAATTCTTAACAGGCTCAGCAAAAGTAGAACAAGAAGATATAGATTTTCTTATAGACAAAGGTGCTTCAGTTGTTTGGAATGTATATGGTTCTACAGAATTTCCTCCTCCTATATTTTTAGGAGAAAGTACTGCAAGCTTTAACATACCACGGTTTTGTAAATTTGCTGATGATGGAGAATTATATATGGGCAGTACACCTACAGGAGATGTATTTGATTTGAAAACAAAAACTTTTTCTCATAGAAAAAAAGAAGAAATTGGAGTAACATGGAAATCGTAGATAAAGAATTATATGAAGAAATACATGTAGTACCTCTTCGTCCTACAAAATATAAAATAGATTGTGATTCCTTTATTGAGGAGATTAAAGAATTTCCTTTTCAAAGATGGGGAGATTTACATCACGAGTTTCCAAGGTTTGCTACACCGCTAGTAAATAGTGATGGTGAATTTAAAAAAGATGATCCTGCATGTTACCCTTTAGATAGATGGAATTTTTTATTACAATACCCTGAATATAAAAATAAAACAATAACAGATGAAACTGTAGAACGATGGCATGAATATCTAAATAGTATTGAAAACGTTCAAGACTTAGAAGTTAATGAAGCTAGTTTTACTAAAGCTACTTCTGCACTAGAAATAGATTCTTTACAACAAATACGTCATTTAAATTTTTATAGATCATGTGTTTTAAAATGGGATTTTGGAGGCCATTTTAAAAAGCATATTGATGGGTGGCACCCTATTCCTTGGATTCGTTTATGGGGAACAACTAACCCAGATAAAATGGAAATACGTTTTAAAGGTAAAAGAAGTGATGCAGATTATTTGTCTACAGAGCATCCAGATAAATTTAGAGAAATGTGTAATGTTGAGGCAGGTAGATTATATTTAATCGATACGTTAATAGAGCATGAAGCTTTAGCATATGGTGATGATGTATATCAATTCTTTATTGTTTTACACCCTTCAGAGTTGGAGAATGTTTGTTAGCAAAAGACGGCACACATAATCTTGTAGATAGATTAAAAGCAAAAGCACAGCCTCTTTATGATAGTACTCCTGATTGGGGTGATAAACCTACTTTAAAAAAGAGAGCTGAAGAATACGGTTATCTTTATTTTAAAGGTTTAATTAATAAAGAAGAGACACTTGCTTTAAAAAGAAAGTTTTTAGAAGTTTATAAGAAGCACAGACTAGATGTTGAACCTGTTACATATTATGGTGGAAGCGGTCCAGATGGTTATTGGACTGATATATTGCACTTATATGATTTTCATAAGTTCCCTCATAATCAAAAATGTTTAAAAGAAGCTGCTGATATTGCAACAGGAGGAGATTGTCTTTTAGTACCAAGATTAATTGCTCGTGTTATACATCCACAAGATAGAGCTTTAACAACTTTACCTCATCAAGATACAATTTATAGTTCAGAGCATGAGCAAGCGTATACGTGTTGGGTTCCTTTAGGTGATGTTCCAGAAAAGATGGGCGGGTTAATGGTAGCTAAAGGAAGTCACAAAGATGGGTGTATACCAGCAGAAGAGTATTTCTTTGATAAAGATAATAAAATGATGACCACATGGCCTGATAATGTTGAAGACTATGAATGGCATACTACTGATTATGAAGTAGGAGATTTTTTAATGTTTCATTTTAGAACTATACATGCCGGTTCTCATAATGAATCAGCCCATGTAAGATTTTCATGTGACTTTAGAATGATTCCAAAAAGCGAAACATGGCAAAGCTTTTATTTAATACCTCATCTAGAAAATGTTTCATTTGATCAAATATATAATACTTGGGATCAAAATGATATTAAATACTATTGGAAAGATCATACTTTAGATGTCCATCATGTTCATAATGAGAATACAGTATATCGTGATATGGAGCATTCAGTAGAAGATGTTAGATTACAAATATATAAGCCATATTAATGAAAAACGTTTACTTATTTCAGATTACACCAGCTGATGAATCTATGCCTAGAGATGACGCTCCTAAATGGGCGTTCCTACCTTATACCGTGGCAATGCTTTGGGAGTACGCAAATAAGTTTGATGAGATAAAAAATAATTATCAGTTAAGTGATTATATATTTTTCCGAGATTCAGTTGATAAAATTGTAGATAGAGTTATTGACCCAGATGTAATAGGTATTAGTTGTTATGTTTGGAATACAGAAATACAGCTTAAAATTGTAAAAAAAGTTAAAGAGAGATACCCTAATTGTTTAATTATTGCAGGCGGTCCCCATATACCTGAGAATAGACCTAAATGGTTTACTCAAAGAAAATATATTGATTTAGGTGTATATTCTGCTGGAGAAGAAATATTTAAAAATATTTTGATAGAAAGATTAAACGGTGGTAATTATGAAGATATAAAAGGTGTAATTGTTAATAATGGTTCAGTAACTAAAACAGAATCGGCTCCTAGAATACAAGATTTAAATACTATACCTAGTCCATATCTTAATGGTTCATTTGATCAAATAGTAGAGTCATATCCTACAACCGAGTTTCATGCTATTTACGAAACTAATAGAGGTTGCCCATTTGCTTGTACCTTTTGTGATTGGGGAGGTTTGATTCATCAAAAAATGAAGAAGTTTGATTTACAAAGAACTAAAGATGAAATAGAATGGATGTCTAAAAATAAAATATTTGCTTTATGGATAGCAGATTCTAATTTTGGTATCTTTAAAGATAGAGATATGGAAATTTCCGATTTTATTATGGATCAATATGAGAATTCTGGATATCCAGAATTTTATGCTGTATGTGGTTTTTCTAAAACACCTGCAGAGAAAAACAGCGTAAGAGAAATACAGACAAGAATGAGAGAAACTTTAGGTTATGAAAAAATGCCTTCACCTAGAGTTGCAATACAAACCTTTAATGAAGTATCTTTAAATAATATTAAACGTCAAAATTTAAATATAGCAAATATAGAAGCTGTGCATGATAATTTTCAACAATCAGATATAGCACACGAAGTAGAACTTCTATTACCATTACCTGGTATGACGTATGATAATTGGGCTGATGACTTAGCATTCTTAGTTGAAAAAAATGCTGATAAGAAAAATTATGTTCATTTTATGATATACCCTGTAATGATATTACCTAATTCAGAAATGGGGTCAGATGAATATCTTAATAAGCATGCAATTAATGTTACAACAATGGCGTTTAATTCTGATGTTGATAATATTGAATATGCTGATATTGTAACATCGTTAAAAGGTATGTCAGAGGAAGATTGTAAAGATTGTTGGATGTTATATTGGATAGTTTCTGTATTTTGGATAAGTCAGTATTTAAAAGATTTATTTGATGATCTTAATAAGAAGTATAATATCTCTTATAAGGAAATAATTATAGGGTTACATCAACATGTTAAACATGGTAACGGTGTATTAACAGATAGATATAATGCACAAGCAAATGATTTTAAAAGTTCCTATTACTTCTTTGATATAAAACAACGAAGTAAAGCAGATATTAAATTTATTGAAGACCCTGCTAGAGAAAATGATGGTATTGAAACAGATATAGGTCTGTTTATATCAACCCTTATAGATGATTATGATTATATTTTAGATCATACAGATATATTAAGAGGAAGAAGAAGGTATAAGAAACTTAATCCAAAAAAGAATAAAAAGATATTAAAAAATATTGGACCTGCTGGAAGAGTTGTTTCATTTACTGAAGAAGGTGTAGAGATTAAAAAGGGTCATGGAATGGGAACAGGAGGTAAGCAAGATAAATTATTTCCTGCAATGACAAGTGTAAAAGTAGCATCATGAGTAGTTTAAAACAGTTTGGAATAATGCTCCAAATGTTTACTGTTAACGTTTATGAAGATACATCAAGAGAATGTCATCCTGCGTTTAATGGTAAAAGCTTATGGGATTTTATGCAAGATTTTAAATTGGCTTGGCCAGCAAAGAATCCAACAATAGAAGAACGTGTAGCAAGATGGATGTTAGATCCACAGGAGCATTGGAGAAATTTAGTTTCTTATGATATGCATTTAGAGTTATCTGAAATGGAAAAAGAAGCTTTAGATTTTACGTATCGTTTTAATCATGCAATTACACATGCTAAAAAAGATGCACTACCTTTACATAAATTGAAACATATGATGCATCCTGACCTTGGTGAATGGAAAGGATTAATGAAATATAAAGATAAGGAAGTAGAGACGTTAAATAGACATATGGTTTATATTCCATGCTTTGAAACATTATACTTATTTGATAAATTATGATATTTGGTACAATTGAAAAATGGGGTGAGGATGGTCATGCTTTAAAAGGTAATGGAACTGGAATACAAAATGCAATTGAAGTTGGCTTTGATACTTTTGATACAGCACCTGGATATTTAAATGAGAAAGAGGTGGGTGAAGGGCTTGAAGGTGAACCATTCTTTCAAATTCAATCTAAATTAGATTATTTTAAATGGGGATATGAAAATGTTATTGAAGAGTTTGAAAAATCTAGTGAACATTTAAGCATAACAACATATCTAATACATTGGCCAGTCTTACCATTAAAAGAATTAAAAGAGACATGGAGAGCGTTTGAATATCTTAAAAATAAAAAGCAAGTTGAAAAAATAGGTGTTTGTAATTTTACAGTAAATCATCTTTATAAATTATTAGATATATGTGAGACACCTCCAGATATAAATCAATTTGAATTAAATATATTTTGTCAAAATGATGAATTAATTGATGAATGTAAAAAACATAATATAGAAGTACAATCTTATTCATCTATAGTAAGAGGTAAACCAATTATGCCTGGAATTTCTGTAGAAGATATGTTAGATTGGTTAATTACTAAGGGTGTTAACCCTATAGTTAGAAGTACATATAAAAATAGGTTAACTAACATGTTATCATTAAAGGGCAGTTTAACAGAAAGAGCTTTAGAACGATGTAAAGATTATGATAGACAGTATCGTTTATGTCCAGACCCTAATACTATGGGGAAGTGGTAATATAAATAGAGTATATAACTAAAAGGAGTTACAAATGAAACAAGTCGAAGGATGGTACGTTCCGACAGGTGATACCGCTTTAAACAATTTAACTGACGCCGGCTATCCTATTTTTGGGGCAACCCAATTTAATACACATAGACAACTTTTAGGTGAATGTGGTTTAACTAATAAACGAACCGCATTGGATATCGGTGCTTATGTAGGTGTTTGGTCTAAGTTTTTATCTGGAGAATTTACTTCTGTAAAAGCTTATGAACCGGTTAGTTCTGTTGTTGAATGTTTCAATAAAAACCTAGAAGGTGTAAGTAATGTTACAATAGAGCAAAAATGTATGATGTCTTTAATGGAAACTATGAATGTTGTTGAAGCAGGTACAAAAGACGCAGATGCCTATGACACTCAATATGCACGTAGATCTACTACGGCAACAAAAACGAATAGAACTGTAAAAATACAACCAGATGGTAAGCCAGGAACAGATACCATGGAACAATATACTGCTGGTGATTATGGTTCATTCTTTTTATCTTATGATGCAAGTTGGGGCGCAGACAATGATGGAAATTATCCAGAATCAATGGGCCGCAAAGTAACGGGAGTTTTAGAGAGAGATATCGAGCTAACATCAATAGATAATGAAAATCCTTCAACTGTAGATTTTATTCATTTATGCGTTAATGGCATGGAACGCTTAGTTTTGCAAGGCGGAGACGATTTAATTATAGCTCAAAAGCCTGTAATTGCTTATCAAGCATATGACCCCAAATTGGATTTGTACAGTCATAAAACTACTTCATTTGACTACCAAGAGGGTGATTATATTGAACCTGTTACACTTTCAACAATTGAGTTATATTTAAATGAGTTGGGTTATGCAGTCAGTACATTTACTGGTTTCTCAACTTACGGAATCACTTACTATATTGCAAAACAAGGTTAATGTCAAAACATTTTTTAAAAGTACTCATAATAGCTGGTATTATGGCTGGTGTAAACTGTACAACCAACTTCACTAACTCAGATAGAAGTGGTTGTTATGGTTATTGGGAAAGCAATAGATGGGGATTAAAAAGAGGAACATTATTAAAGAATCAAAATTACTCTAAGCCCTATCGACAATGTGTAGATGAAAATGATATAATATTGAATAAAGAAAAAAGACCTTACGGCTAAAATAAATGAATGATTAAAAACTGGATTTGTTCCCTTCCTTGGACGGATGTGGGAACAAATATGGATGGAAAATATTTAATATGTCCTTTTGGAACCCCGTCCCCTCATTATATTAATGAGATGACGCCCCATGAGTTCTTTGAGACGGATTATGTAGAAACGGTTCGTCGGGATATGATGAATAATGATTTTTCCGAAGCTATTGGTCAGCATTGTAAAGTCTGTATTAATTTAGAAAAGAATGGTTGGATTTCAGCTCGTCGTCACGTTGACGATAGACCATTTGATGGCTTTCCTCAAGAAATAGTACCTAAAGAAAAATTAAAAAAGAAATTAAAAGCCATTATGATTTATCATCTTGGCAATAGATGTAATCTTAGTTGTATTACATGCAGTCCGCGCCTATCTACAGGCTTTGGGAGCCCTTTATTAGATCCTTGGACTGAGATGAAGTTTGATGATAAAGTTTTAGATGATATTAAAGATATTAGGTTCCATGGAGGTGAACCATTATTATCTCCTCACGTAAAAGAACAAATTTTAAAAAGGCCAGATACTAAATTTTCTCTAACTACAAATGGTACCGTTTTTCCTAGATGGTTAAAGAATCATAAAAGAGATAAGAAAGCCGGGCTTAATATATGGATATCAGTTGATGGTGTAGGCCCGTTAGATGATTATATAAGACGTGGATCTCAATGGAAAAAGAAAATTGAGAATATGCATTTATTTTTTAAACATTGTTATACGGATATTTTATTTACTGTTAATATGGTTAACTATAAAGGTATTAATGATTTAAAAAGATTTATGAAAGATGAATTTGGATACGACCTTACGCGATGCAATAGGGTTACTTCACCTGCATATCTTGATGCTATTAATTTACCTATTTGGTTTAAAAAGAAGCATACTCGTCCAGATCAATTTCAAGATTTAAAAAACCAACATACTTTTAAAATAGATCAACCGAATGAGCAAAAATTTAGAGAAGGTGTTAGTTATTGTAAAACAATGGATGCAAAGTATGGTATAAACTTTTTAAATCATATGCCTGAATTTGAAGAACTGTATAACGAAGTAGATGTAAATGAATTTGATGTTGAAGAGTCTATTATACATGAAGGTTTTGGTACACATAGTAATGAAGGAGGCTTTGAAGGCTGGTTATATATATGAAATGTTTAGCTCCGTGGGTTACAGTCAGACAAGATGAAGATGGTTCAGTAGTACCTTGCTCTTCTTATTTTACACGTTTTAAAAATGTTAAGATAGGAACTACGCATAAAAATATTCAAGACTTTTTTAACGGTTCTGAATATAACGAATTTCGTATGCGAATGTGTAATGATGAAGATATTAAAGGATGTGTTGAATGTAAAGTAGATACTAAGAATGGAAACCCTAGTCATAGAGATTATTGGAATAACAAATATGGTCATATAACGGAACCAGCAATAAGAGAGCTAGATATTTGTTTAAGTAACAAATGTAACTTTCAATGTATAATGTGTAATAGCCATTTTAGTAATAAGTGGTATGAAGATGATAAAGCATTAGATGAGTTAGGTGTAGATAAAAAAGGTCAATTAGCTTCTCAAAGACATTTAACTTCTCCTGATGATATGACCGGAGTTAAATTAGATAATTTGCAATTATTGAGAATTATTGGAGGTGAACCTTTAATGGAGCCTCGTTTTCTAAATATCTTCAAAGTATTAAAAGAACGACAAATTATTCAGAACGTAGAATTGTTTATTAATACAAATAATTCTATTTTTCCAAATAAAGAATGGCAAGATTATTTAAAGTTATTTAAAAAGATTTCTTTAGTACTAAGTATAGATTCTATAGGTAAATTAGGTGAGTGGAATAGACGTGGATTGAATATGAAAAAATTTAAAATTAATTCAGGTCAATGGTTAAACTATACTACAGATATTTCATATAATTCTGTTGTACATAATTTTTCTGTATTAGGGTTAAATGATTTAATCGATTGGGTAGATCTTCCAATTCATTATGGAATGGAAGGTAAAGATCATGCTTTAGATTTAACATTAGGTCCTCCATATTTGTGTATACAAAATTTACCAGAACATACAAAAGAATTAGTTGCAAACAAATTAGATAAAAAATTAGATGATGTAAAAGAGTTTATGTTTGCAGAGAAACATAATCCTTGGTATGCAATGCAATATAAAAAGTTTTATAATTACTTTGATCAAAAGTGGGGCATGCCAGAAGAAAATAAAATTATATATGAGAGTGTATGCGAAAAATATTAGTTTGTGCTGTAGAGGAGGAATTTAAAGGTGCTGATGTATATTGTGGAATAGGCCCTAGTTGTGTTTATGAATTATCAAATTTTTTAGATAATACTTTTTTATATGAGAAGCCCGCAGCGGTTATTAATTATGGAACATGTGGTACATTTATTAAAGGCTTAAAAGGTCTTCATCAAATAACAACTTTTAGCTCTGAAGGACCTTACGGTTTTGAAACTCAAGGAAGCGGAGGTTATAATCTTTTAACACAAAAGAAGTTTGTAACAGAAGTTGTTCCTGGATATGATTTAGTAGATTGTGAAGCTTTTTATTTAAAGCAAATTTGTGATAAAAGAGGGGTAGAATTTGAATGTTGGAAATATATAACAGATGAGGTAGGTAACAATGAATATAAAGATTGGCTTAATGGGATGAAAGAAGGTGAAGAATGCTTCAAAGAATTTTGGATGAAGGATATATAAAAGTTGACTACGAAATAGATTTCCCATACGAAGAATTTACAAATGAAGTTTTTCGAGATACAGAGTATTGGAAATTAGAAATGATAGAATGGACACCGTTTGAAACAGATAGATGTAATAAGTGGTGTACTGATATGTATAATTTAAATAAGGAAATTCTTAATGACCCTCTTTATGAAGATACTAAAAATTGTAAAGCTTCAATTTTAAAATATAATAAGAACAACTATATTGAAGATCATACTGATAGAGGGATGTTAACTTTTCTTTATAATATCTATCCAGGTATTCATATTAAAGTTACAGATTACATGTGGCAACAATTAGATTATGGATTATTTGTTTGGCTTGGAGATATCGGAGCTAAACAATTTAATAGACCAGCAGTAACTCATAGAGTTCACTGTAAGGAAATTCGTTGGTCGTTAAATTATTTTTCAGCACCTAGTAATATTGATAACCCTTGGACCTCTAACGAGATGACAGGACCACTATGAGTAGAATTATTATTCAAACCTTATTAACACACTATGAGGCTAAATTTAAAGATAAAGATGCTTTTAAAGAATGGTTTGTTAATCATTTAGTTCCTGAAGATACAGATCCTTTAAGAAGGTATAATTTTACTGTTATGGAAGAGTACGGGCATGAAAATTTCTTCTTAACATTTATTCCTCCAAATAAAGGAATTTTAACTCATATATATCCAAATAGAAAACTTTACGAGTCTAGTGTTAAACTAAGATATTTACAACAAAAACTTTTTAATGAAAATAAAATAGGTTATGAAGTCTCTAACGTATTCTTTCAAGTTTAATGATGATAAAGAGTCATCAGTAAATCGTAATCAAGATATATCTATTACTATTTTAGCCAGGCTAATTCAATTAATGGACGATGGCTATTTAAAAATAACTAAAGATGGTAGACCAGGTTTGTATCGAGGATCTGAATATTATGAGCAACCATATAGAGATAGAATTACATATACATTAGAAGATATTGGTGTTGATTGTAGTGATCCACAATTCTTTAATTGGGAGGGTAAAGATCTTTCATATGATGAAAGAAAGAATTTAAGATTCAGATTTAATATGTATAATAGGTTTGTACATGGTCATGCATTCAGTGATTTAATGTTGCATTTTTGGCAATATAATATTACAATATATAATAAGTTTATATCCGGTGAATTAGAGGTAAACTTAATAGAAGTTAGAAAAGATTTTTGTTTGCAGTTTTGGGAATATTTTTTTGCGATTGTTAGTACTATAGAATTTATGAGATTGCATTCTTTTACTAAACACGAAAAAAAGATTTTAGAAGATGCCAGATCACGCGTTGTGTAACTTACCATTCAGGCAAATACAATTTATGTTTGGTGATGATAAGCTAGTTAGATATCATCCTTGCGAACATATTATAAAAGATACTAATCATTGTGAAGTTCACGGATTACCGAATCCACTTGGATGGGGTCCCGCCCACGGATATTTAGAACCAGATCAAATTTTTCAAACAGGCCAATATAGAACACTTCAAACAGATATGGTAAACGGGGTTAAGAACCCTGCTTGTTATTATTGTTGGAAATTAGAAGATGAAGAACAGGTTTATAATGACGGTAGAAAAGCTAAAACAAGTCCTAGATTAGACCCTCCTCTAATTGATCTCGAAACTAAAGAAGGTTACCTATTACATTTTATTTTAGATAATAAATGTAACATGGGGTGTAGAATGTGCTCTCCTATAGTTTCAAATAGATTATATAAAGATTATGATTACTTTAAAAAGAATGATATTGATATAGAACAAATAACTAATGGATGGTTTGTTAATGGGAGTACAGGTAAACCTTTAGAATCTAATCAATGGGAATGGGTTTTAGATAATGCAGATAAAATTGGGGCATTAAAGATAACCGGAGGTGAACCATTTTTTAATAATATGTTTTTAAGCTCTTTAGAGTTATTTGATAAGAGTAATATTAACTTTGGAGTAACAACTAATTGTTCTTTAATATCAAATAAGATAGTAAATTTATTAAATGAGTTTAAAGGTATATATGTAACTGTTTCTGTTGATTCAGTTGATAAAAATTATCAATATATTAGACACCCTGTTAAATTTGAAAAGTTTGAAAAGTCTTTTAATAATCTTTTAAGATGTAATAATATAAGAGAATTACAATTTAATTGTGTTGTTAGCGCTTTAAATTTTCTCCATTTAGATGAATTGTTATTATGGTCTAAACCTTACTACGCTAAATTACATTTTTGTGAAGTGTATCCTGTTAGAGGTACAAGCATTAAATATCTTCCAAGTCATATTTTAAATATGATGAAAGAAAGATTGAATGTTATAGATATGGCAGATGCTCATTTACTCAGAGATATGATTGAAAGAGCAATTAAAGATAATCAACCAAATCGTCAAAAAATGTTACAAGAGATAACATTGTTTGATAAATCACGAAACCAAAAGTTTGAAAACTTTCTTCATCCGGTATTAGTTAAATGGTTACAGCAGTCTTAAATTACGGTCATCCTCCTTTATTTAAAGAAAAGCGAGAACAACGAAATAGGTTATTCAAAGGAATGGAACAATTCTATTTTATTCCTAATTATATTACAGCTCCAAATCATCAAACAGTTTATTTAATGGAAGATGTAGATAAACTAGAGAACGTTACATACTTTGATTATTTTCGTTTATTGAATAAAGCTCAATATTATTTCCCTGAACCTTTTAAAAAATTAGTAGACCCGCTAAATACTATTAATTCATTAACTGCTAATTATAGTGTTCAGCAAAGTTTAAATGAACTTATTTTTTGGTTAGAGTTTCAGAATTCCGGTGGACGAGATTTTGATAAAATTATATTCATGTCAAATTCATTTTATTGTGAAGATGAAGAGTGGTTTGCAAATCAAATTAAAGAAGATAATTGGTTTATATATGATTATAATTATCATGGACAGGCTAAAGGTATTTGGTCTTGTAAATCTAACATTTATAATGAAATACTTGATCGCTTACAAATCTTAGCTACAACTCATTGGCGCGATTTTAATTCGAGTACGCGATTTAATAATGATTCTGAAACGTTTAAGTTTAAACTATTTTATGAAGAGTTTGATTTAAAACCTATCCCCCCACATGGAATGGTAAAGCAAAGAATAGATCTACCTAAAAACGGTCATCCTATAAGAATAGAGATAGGATGTAGAAAATGGGTTTATGGACGTTATTAGAACTAGAAAATCAGGTTATACAGGAGACAGTTTACGCTTACATTTAAATGAGCGTGTAACTCCTCTTTGGCATGCTCATAAAGCAGAATGGGATAACTTGCAACGTTATCCTGATCTTAATTATTACTATGAACAATTTGAAAATATTATAGGTCATAAAATATTTTTTACTGAAGGTATTTCAGGTGCAGTAAAAGAAATTATGGCTATTTTAAGACCTCGTGCAATGCAATATCAAGGTACTTGGGCTCTTTATGAAATCTTTAATAAGTTATATGGTACCGATCTACAAGGTCCCGTAATACATTTTGCTCTCAATCCAGGAGCTAATATTGATAGCTTAGTTGAAAAAAATGATCATGTAATTATAGATGATGCTTATCAGTATTTTCACGATAAAGATTGGACACCATATTTAAAGTATGATAATGTTACTATTATGAGAACCTTTTCTAAAGCTCATGGATTAGCAGGTATTAGATTAGGATATATTATGGGTGAATTAGTTGATGTTTTAAATATGCATAGAGGTGGTTATGAAGCTAATTCACTTTCTTTAGATAAAGGATTATATTATTTAAAAAATGAAGGTCATGTAAAGCAATATGCAAAAGAGATAATAGAAGTTAGAGAGTTTATGCTCGACAAATATAAAGATATGGAATGGGATGGTTATAGTAATTCTTTATTTTGTACACGGCATCACCTTTATCAAAGATTAAAAGAAGAAAAAATATTAGTTGCTAAAAAACAAACTGGAATACGTATTACGTTAGCTCCAATGCCTTATATGCGTAAAGTATTTGATATATTAGATGAATGATTATTTACAGTATAAAAAGTCTCTCGCAAAATTTAACCCTGATAATTACGGTTTAGCATCTATAGACTTAAACCCTACAGAGCTATGTAATAGGCTTTGTCATTTTTGTCCGCGAAGTTCTTTTTATCCAAATTTAAACTTAAACATGTCACTTGAATCTGCTGACTTATTACATAGACGGTTAGTAGAGTTTGATTATCAAGGCGCTATTACGATAGCAGGAAAAGGTGAACCTCTTCTTAATAAAAAGATATTCGGTATAATTACAATTTTAAATTTTTGGAATCCTATTTTAATAACAAATGGTGATTCTATTTTAAAAGATAATACAATAGCGAAGAGATTATTTGATTCAGGGTTGCATCAAATAATTATTAGTGAATATGATAGTATGAAGAAAACAGAAATTTGGGATGAATTATTTGAAGGACGAAATTATATAGTTAAAGATTTAACAAAAGGAGCTGAACCGTATTTTAATAATAGAGGAGGCTCTTTTGATACTATTAACAATTCTTTAGAACAAACATGCTACTTTCCTTTTTATAAAGTTACTATTAACTATGACTTATCTTTAAATTTTTGTATTAATGATTGGAAGTACAAAGAAGAGATAGGTAATTTAAATAAAGATTCTTTAAAAGATATTTGGATGGGTAATAGAATGATGGCTTATAGAAAAAAGTTAATAGAGAAGAAAAGGTGCGATATTAATGCATGTAAAAAATGTGATGCTGGCGGCACGTTAATAGGCCAGGAAAGTTTTGAATGGTTCCAAAAATTATAGAAGTAAATCCAACTGAGCTATGTAATCGAAAATGTAGTTTTTGTGCTAGGTCAGAAGACTATCCAAATCAAGATTTAAATTTTGATTTACGAAATGGTTATATATTAAAAAAACGATTACAAGAAATGAATTGGTCTGGTAGCTTAAGATTAATAGGGCAAGGGGAACCAACCTTAAATAAGAAATTAGTAAGAATAGCAAAATTATTAAAATATGATAATATTAATATAACTACAATAACCAATGGTGATTTTTTACATAAAATGGATAAAGAATATTTTGAAGTATTTGATAAAATCACAGTATCTTGTTACGAAAAGGAGAATTTTGAAAAGTACGAAAAGTATAATGTTGAAGTTAGAAAACAGTGGCTTCCTGAAAATAATGCCTTATTTAATAATTGTGGTGGAGCCCTTAAGAGCTACAAAGAGGTACCTATGCAACGAGAGTGTTATACACCATTTTACAGGGCATATATCGACTGGAATTTGGATGTAAGGCTATGTTGTCATGATTGGAAATACAAACATACTTTTGGTAATTTAAAAGATAAGACGTTTAAAGAGGTTTGGTATTGTAAGGAATTTCAAGAATTAAGAAAACAATTGAGCGATGGTAACAGAGCACTGGCATCATCTGCATGTTCAGAATGTAATGCAAACGGCAGAATGAATGTGCGAACAAATACTACGGATGGTAAATCCACATTTGAGAATTGGAAATATGATATACTCTGAATTTCAACCACTAAAAGAAATGATCGTAGGATCTTCATATTTAAATCATACTTGTATGATTGAAGGGTTAGATCGTGTTATAGAAGAAACAAATCAAGATTGTAATGCTTTAGAAGCTATATTAACCGAGCTAGAAGTAAAAGTTCTAAGACCTAAGCAAAAAGCATTTCGTAAAGAGTTTCATCATCCTATAATGCCTAGAGATATATTCGGGTTTTATGGTAATAAAATGATACAAACATATGGGGCTATTCATTCAAGACAAGAAGAGCTAGATTGCTATAAAGAAATAGTAGATACTTATAAAGATAAAGTCTTTATTAAAATGGGTAAACCTGCTATAGATGAAACAGAAGAAACTGAATATACAGAAGCTCATTCTAATAAAGTAAAAGTACAACAAAGATATGACAAGTATAAAAATATGTGCTTATGGGAAGTAGCTAATATGATAAAATGTGGTGAGCATATTTTACATACACAATCTGCTGATAAAGATCCAATAAGCGGAAAAGGTACTGAAGTAGGGCTACAATTTATGAAAGATATGTTACCAGAATTTAAATTTGTAGAGCTTCCAGTAGGCGGTCATATTGATGGTAAGTTAGCTCTTTTGAGACCCGGTCTTCTCTTAACCTGGCGTAAAGAATTTATTCCTGATGCTCTCAAAAATTGGGATGCTATTATAGTAAAAGATAAAGCTCAATTACCAACTGAATTTAAAAACACTCGTAAGCAACGGTTTTATACAGAATATGTACTAAAATATTTAAGCGATTGGACAGGGTATTGTGAAGAAACATATTTTGATGTTAATTGTATTTCAGTAAATGAAGATACAATAATTACTGCTGGTAGTGAAAAAGAAAATATTAAACAAATTGAAAAACACGGTATTAACGTTATACAATGGAAGCATCGTCACAGATATTTTTGGGATGGCGGTGTACACTGCTTTACACAAGATACGGTAAGAGAAGGGTCTTGTGAAAGGTATATATAAATAGTAATATGTAAAGGAGACTTATGCCAACACATGGTTCATTTAATAAGATGCTGAGAGAAACTATCCATGAGTCTCAAAAGTGTCAAAGAAATTGGGATTTAAATAAAGATATTCCACAAGAAGATAAAGATTTAATTATTGAAGCTGCTACAAATTCACCTTCAAAACAGAACTTGAACTATTTTAAAGTTCATGTTATTGAAGATAGAGGTGTGATTGAAAAGGTTCATTCACATACAAAAGGGTTTGGACCTATCTATAAAGATTTTGATGCGAATAAAACACCGCATGAAAGATCTAAAGATGGTAAAGCTCACTATGAAGAAGGTGATGGTGAAGGTAAGATGTATACTAATTCACAAGTTTTGGGTCAAATGGTTTTAGCTTATACGTATAATGAGCCTACTCAAAAACGTGAAGAAAATGATTCTTATAAACAAGATAGAGATATGGCAATTGGTATTTCAGCAGGATACGTTAATGTAATTGCCACACAAATGGGATATTCGACCGGTTGTTGTAAGTGTATGGACGCGTCCCCAATTGGTGAAATTTTAGGCGAAGAGCCTATTTTGTTAATGGGTGTAGGAATTGCAGATAAAAGTAGAGATCGAAGAGAACATCATTCAGATCCTAGTTTTACTTTTCCTTCTTTAAAAGCATTAAAAAACATTGAGGTAATACACCACTAGTGAAAATAGATAATGATCCGGAAACGCCATCATCAACATTTTGTGCGTTACCTTGGATGCACATTTCAACACGACCATCTGGTCATATGAGAGTGTGTTGTACAGCGAATGCTTCTGCTGTACAAGATAAAAATTCCACAAATAAAACTATATCGGAAGCAGGTGTTCTTAGAAGAGATGATGGGAAGCCTGCTAACCTAGCAACTACACGTTTACTCGATGCATGGAATAATGAGTATATGAAATCCGTGCGCAGAATGATGCTTAAAGGTGAGCGTCCTGCATCCTGTTTAAAGTGTTTTAAGGAAGAAGATGCCGGACATAGAAGTAAAAGACAATGGGAAACAGCCAAGTGGATCAATGAACTCGGATTGGATGATATTCTCGATGGAACGGGAGAAGACGGTACCATTCCGCCACGAGTACGCTACATTGATCTTCGGCTTGGCAGTAAGTGCAATCTTGCATGTGTCATGTGTAGTCCTCATGATTCATCAAAATGGGTAAAAGAATATAAACAGATTTGGCCCACTCTAAAAAATAAAAGACTCAAGTCTAATATGGAGTGGGAAAAAGAGTCCGGTAAATTAGCATGGTCAGGTGGTTCATATGCATGGCATAAAAAGAATCCAGAATTCTGGGATGACTTCTATAAACAAGTACCTACATTAAGACAATTATATTGGGCTGGTGGTGAAGCTCTTATAATGAATGAACATTATGAAGTACTTGAAAAAATTATTGAAATGGGGTATGCTAAAAATATAGAAGTAAGATATAATTCAAATGGTATAGAATGGCAACCTCAATTATTTGATTTATGGAAAGAATTTAAAAACGTAATCTTTCATTTTAGTATTGATGATTATGGTGAACGAAATCATTTTATTAGATATCCATCTCCATGGAAAAGAGTTGTTAATCAATTACATAAGATAGATGATTACCCTCATGGTAATTTAAGATTAACAACAGCAACATGTATTACAGCTTTAAATATTTTTTATTTGCCAGAATTTATTACTTGGAAATTAGAAGAAGATTGGAAGCTTTTAAATAAGTTTCCTGCTGGAGCTGGTATGATAGATTTACATCTCGCATATTGGCCTCCACAGCTTAATTGTAAAGTATTACCTGATTGGTTTAAAAAAGAAACAGAATTAAAGTATAAAGATTTTGGCAAGTGGTTAAAAAGTAATTGGCAAAAATGTAATGGTGTAGATGAATTAACATGGGATGAATGGAAAGAACTTCCATATGGAATTAAAAGATTAGAAGGTTTAGTTTCATTTATGAATGGAGAAGATTGGTCAGAGAGATTACCAGAGACAACTGAATGGTGTTATAGAGTATCAGAAGAAAGAAATTTAGAGTTTGATAATATTTTTCCGGATTTAGAATGGCTAAAAATGTATTCAACTACAACAGTGTAGATATAAATTTTAAAAAATATTTACAGGTAGATAAGTTTTTAAATGATACATTATATAATGATATAACATCTAATTTACCAGACTTATCTTATGGATATTGTCTCCAAGAAAAATATGCATTAACAGACATAGTAAAGCATAAAACTATATTAAATTCACCTAATCCAAACTGGAATGATTCACTTAATTTGTTTATCGATGAAGTTAATTCTAAAGATTTTTATAATTTTATTAGTACCTGTTTTAAAAATAAAGATGTTAAAATGGATACAAAATTATGGATTGCTCTTCCAGAAGGAGCCGTGCTACCACATTATGATGATAAAGATAAAGTAGGAAATATTATACTTTATATGGATTCATTTTCAAAAGGTGGATCAACGTTATTTTTAGATGATAAAGACGAAATAATTTTTAAAACAAAGAGTTCAGGTAATACTTCTGTTTTTATGAGAACGCAAAATAATAAACATGCAGTTGAGGAAAATTTTGTTGTTAGAAGAGTTATTATAATTAACGTATGGAAAAATTGAAACTTAATAACTTTTTTTGGGAAGAGTTAGTATATTCTTGGCCTAAAGAAAAGATGTTTAGTCAATTTTTAGATGATCAATACTATACACCTCAAAGAAGAGGTAGTATATATTGGGATGCAAGCACTCCTAAACTATATTGTGGTAGAGATCAAAATCTTAAATTGTTTCAAGGTTCAGGTTCAAGAAATCCATCCTATCCAATAAAACATTTTTCAAAGTCTTGGCAAGAATTTTTTGAATTAGTACTAAATACATATACAAGTTATAATAAACTTTATCTTAATATTATTCAAGACTATGCAGATAATATAGTTTATAATTTAGATACAGTAAAGTCTATGGTAGATGTTGAGAATAATATTACAACTGTTGAACCTAAATTCAGACATTTTCCAGGTCTGTATGAGTATAATGCACCAGCGATGAAGATACATCAAGATTCAGCAGACAAACAATTTACACAAATGTTTTATTTTAATAGAGTATGGAAAGATGAGTGGGGTGGTAGATTATTTTTCTACAACTCTCATGATGCAAAAGATGTTAACAGGATAGAACATGTTGATGGAAACAAATCTATTCTTTTTAAAGTAACAGATCGATCATGGCATGGAGTAGAAGGCTTCAGTGTACCTGATAAAAAGTATACAAGGAAAAGTGTAATGCTATGCTTAATATAGAAGACAAGTCAAATAGATATCAAATAATTTGGGATCTAGGGCGCCGTTGCTCTTATGCTTGTTCATATTGTCCTCCTCATCGTAATAATAAAACCTCTCCTTTTATAGATTTAAAAACATTAAAGAAAACAATGGCTGGTGTTGCAGAGTACGCGCAATTATATGATACATTTAGAAAGAAGCCTGCTAAAAAGAAATTAAGTTTTACAGGGGGTGAACCAACTGTACATCCAGACTTTTTTAATTTTTTAAAAGATATTAAATATGAGTATCCAGAATTTAGTAGAGGTCTAACAACTAATGGATGGTTTGGTGATAATGTATTAACATTAGTTCATGCTCATACAACAGGTGGAACTATTTCATATCATTGTGAAGCTACTAAAAAGCAAAAAGATACTTGTGTATCAAATGCAATATCTTTAAGAGAAAAATATAAAGTTAATGTAATGTTTCACAAAGATTTCTTTTGGGAATGTGTTGATGTTTGTGAAAAGTTAGAAAGAAACTCTGTAGATTTTGTACCTAGGATTATTGGAGATGATAACCCTACAGATAAAAAATCTATTAAATATGGATATACCCACGTCTATGGACGGAAAGAAATGAAGTGGTTTAGAAACTACTGGAAGGGAAAGGGACAAGATGTCACAAAATCAGGAAATACTCAAAAAGGACTTGGGCGCCCTTGCTGCGGAGGAAGGTGTTTCAAAGCAGACGGTGTGGATTCTTATTTTCTGCCTAGTACTAATTTTCTGGGGTGGAATTGCATGGTTAATTGGTACTTTCTTTTTTTGAATTCAGAGGCAGATAGGCTTTGGACTCACCAAACTTGTGGTGTTAATTTAAACGGTGAAGTAGCACCATTAGGAAAGATTTCAGAATTTGATAAGGTCATTGATAAATTAGAACATGATCTTTATGTAAATAATTCTGTTCCAATGATAACGTGTCCTAAAACTTTTTGTGGTTGCGGGATGTGTATAACTAAATCTGGTCAAGATATTGCTCCTTTATTTGATAAGCATGTAAAATCTGGATTAGAGTATTCTGTAGTATCTCAAAAACAAAGTAATTGGGATTTAGATATTACTACAAAAAAGGTTTTAAATGAGCTCGATTCCTCAAAATAAAATTATTAAGATTGCGGACGTCAGAGCAACAAAAGTTGAGCAAGTCCAGAATATTGATGCAGATTTTGTTACTGTTGATGTTATGGCCGATTTACATTCATTTAAAAATGTAGATAAAAAATTAATAGGTGTATCAAGAAAAATTAATAATTGGCCTTTTTTAAAACAAATGGTCGATCAAGATTTTTATGGTGTTCTTTGTACTTCAGATGAAATAAAAAGAGCATTACAATGGTGCCCACAATTAAAAAGAGTATTAGTAGTAGCTGAAACAAAAGATGGCTACAAAGTTAAAATGGATGATCAGAGATGGAAAAATTATCCTGGTGAAGAATATAAAACTAATAATGCTGATTTCTTTTTTGTTGAAGATAAAACAAATGTAAATTTTGAAGTGCTTGAAGATCTTGAATGGTACTTTGAAGGATGTGAAGTAATTGTTTAAAATAGGTGTTGTTGAAATAGAGTTATCTTCTTTATGTAATGCTAAATGTTCTGCATGCATGAGAACTATATTAGATGAAAGAGGTGAAGATTATTATAAAGGTAATATACCTTTAGATGATATTATAGATTGGTTTGACCCTCTTGATATATCTGATGCAAAAATAAAAATGTGTGGAGTACTGGGCGATCCAATGATCAATCCAGACTTATATGAAATAATATTTTACTTTTTATATGAAAAGAATGTCCGTGATATTGAAATGTCTACAAATGGTGGAACACGACCAAAACAATTTTGGAAAGATTTAGGTACATTATCTAAAAATTCAAATAAGCGTTTTTATATTCATTGGGCAGTTGATGGGGTAACAAGAAATGATTATAGAGAAAACGTTGAATTGGATAGAGTGTGGAACAATATTAATGCTTACCATTCTACTGGCGGTAATAGCATCTGGCAGTATATCATTTTTGACTATAATGAACACGAAGTTGAAGCGGCTAGACAAAAAGCAAAAGATAATGGAATGAAGTTTGCAACTAGAGTAAGTTGGAGAAATACTTCTAAAAAAGCTAAAGTAACTTCTAAAGCTGCTAATAAAATAGATTCTGATTCCTATGAAGTAGTTGAAGAAAGAGCGCGTTCAAAACAATATGAAGAAGCTAGAATAGTTTGCAGACATAAAGTGAAAGGTGAAATATATATAGGTGCTAATAAGAGGTTATGGCCTTGTTGTCATTTATATGATGAATCAATAGCTCATAAAACAGATGATATAAAGGGCCTATATGGCCACATCGGACACGACTTTAACGATTTAACGAAATACAATATAACTGATATATTAGATAGTAGATGGTACAAAAGTGAATTGGAAGCAAGTTGGGATAAGATGCATCCTTTGCACTTACCCAGATGTTATTTAACTTGTGGTGATAATGGTAAACGCGCAGTAATTAAAAATGTGGAATAATAATACAATTGAATGGATTGATGTAGAGCTAACTAGTTTTTGTAATATAGCATGCCCTGGTTGTCTCAGACAAGAAAAGAAAGAACAAGTTGAATCTATTTTAAATCAAGATAGTATTAAATTTGAAAATCTTAAAAGATGGATTACTCCCGAAGAATTTCCTAGTCTAAAATTATTAAATTTTTGTGGGTCCGTAGATGAACCGACTCTTCATCCAGATATATTAGATATTGTAAAACATTTTAAACCTTTTACAGATGTTAATATTGCATCTAATGGGTCTACTAAAACAAAAGAATTTTGGAAGAAGTTAGGTGAATTAGGATCTTCAGTATTTTTTGGATTAGATGGAATAGATCAAGAGTCATTAGAAAAATATCGAATCGGTTCTAATTTTAAAAAGGTTCAAGAAAATTGGAGAGCTTTTATTGAAGCAGGTGGTAATGCTACTTGGCAGTTTATTGTGTTTGACCATAATGAACACTTATTAGATGATGCAGAAAGAATATCAGAAGAGGAAGGCTTTAAAAGATTTAGAGCAATATTTTCTCATAGAGGAGGGAGTGGTGAAGTAAAAAAAGAAGTAGAAGAGGAAAAAGAGATTCGATGCAAATATGGAAATCAAAAAAGGATATTTATAAATCATTCCGGAGCAGTCTTACCATGTTGTTATTTAAATTCTGAAGCCCTAGAAATGTTAGCCACTAGAAAAAGAAAAACAAAATTTGGAAAGATATATGAAGGATCTGGTGGCGTTCTTGCTAATAATTTAAAGTATAATACTATATCAGAAGTTATAGATGGTGAAATGTTTGACCTTATACAAAAGTCTTGGGAATGGCCAGATCCAGTAGAGAAATGTTGGAATACTTGTAAGGTTAAAAAAAGAGACATTTTTATAGATAAAGAGATATGATAATTAATAAAAGGTTTAATGGTTTTACAGATGAGCATTTTCAAACGGTTAGAGATGAAGCAGATTTTGGTTTAACATCTATATGGGAAATATATGATGAACCTTTAATGTGGGAATGGGAAGGTCATCGAGCAGCTTTGTTTATACCTAAAAGAATTTGTGCACCAGAAAAAGAAGTAAGAACAATTGGAGTATGGATGTCTGGTGGAGCTGATAGCTCATTAACTACTTGGTTGTTATGTAAATATATTAAAGATCATAATTTACCTATTAAAGTATTACCTACTTCTGTAAGGAGAGGTCGCCCTAATAATCCCATATATGCAGGTAACGTTATAGATTTTATTCAAGAAGATTTACAATTTGAATTAGAGCCTCATATTGTTTATTATCCACCAAAGAATGATCCACATCAATTAGAGATTCAAGAATTTGAAGATCGTAATGTAGAGCATTTTGAAAAAGATATGATACAAATTAATTATAGTGGTATTACTTCAAATCCTCCAGTTGATGATATAACTATTGAGCGTAATAAAGAACGAACGAGAGATTTAGAAAAGATAAAACCAATTATGTATGAAGCTCCTAATAGAGCTTTTATTGAATGTTTTTCAAATGTAAATAAGAAGTTTATGGCAATGTTATATGCTGAATATAATTTAACGGATAGATTATATCCCATAACTTATAGTTGCGAGGGTACAGTTGAGGATAATAAATGGTATACTAGACATTGTGGGAAATGTTGGTGGTGTAAAGAAAGAGTTTGGGCTTTTGGGAGAATAATTTGAAAGAATGTTTATATGCCTTAGGAGGCTTGAATTATAAAAATGGAACAGTTACGGTTTGCCCTAGACAAGCAGATCAATTAGTGTTTCAAAAAGATACTGTCTTACCATCTGAAATTTTTAATCATGAAAATTTTAAAGCACTAAGACAAAAACTTTATAATGATGAATGGCCTGCTGGATGTGATACTTGCATGAATATGGAAGATGTAGGTGTTGAATCTATGCGACATGATTTTCTTTTAGAAGAGGATGGTATATTTTATAAGAATGCAGGAAGACCTAAAACTAATCCAAGCCCAGCTACGATGTCATATTATAGACGATATCATAAAGAAAGAGTTCCTGATAATTTTTATTTAATAGATTGTTATGATAAAAATACGCATTATGTAAAACCTGAAGGACTTAGACACGTAGAACTTAGATTTAGTAATGCTTGTAACTTTGCATGCTTACATTGTTCAAAGGTATTTTCTACAGGATGGAAAAAGAAATTACAAAATTATGAACCAGATAGAGAAGCTCATTTATATGATTTAAAACAAATATTAGGAACAGAACATCGACATGGTAAGGATGATGATGTTGAAATGTCTCTAACAACAGCTCAAGCATTAGAAATAGTAGATGATTTAAATGCTAATTTTCCATATATACAACACATCAATTTTGCCGGCGGTGAGCTTTTATATCAAAAGCAATTTTTTCCCGTACTGGAGAGATTAGGGGAGCATCCCAATGCTAAAGAAATACATCTCAGCTTTCACACTAATTTTAACGCTCCTAATTTTGACGTTATCAAACTTAGTGATCTTCTTTTACCTTTTCATACCACGACTATTACCATCTCCGTCGACGCTGGTAGATCTTTTTACTCTTATTTTAGACATGGTGGCAGTTGGGATCAGTTAGAAAAAAATATAAAAAAGTTTAGAGAGCATAATAACCATACTTGGTTAGATCTTACTTGTACAACATCCATATATCAAATGCTAGACATTTATGATGTTTTTGAATCCTTTATAAATCTAAAAACATCTGTTGATGTATCTATTGTTCAGTCTCCAAAATATTTGGACCCTTCTTTAATTTTATTAGACTATGGAGAAGAGACTCAAAAAGACTTAGAAAGAACAGCTAAACTTATTGAAGATAATTTCGATAATGGATTAGAAATTTTTTCAAAAGAAACAGGTCACAGATATTGGGTTGATCATAGACAGACCTTAGACCATTTTAATAAAATAGCAAAATATATTAAAGCGTTTAAACCTCGTTATCAAGATTATAATAGATGGTTAATTTACAGAAAGAAATCAGATGAGATTTGGGGTCAGGATTTTAATGATCACTTTCAAAATTATCAAATAGATGAGCATAATGAATTAGTTCGAGTTAAATGAGTGGTACAAATATAGTATGGAAGGACTTTAACATAGACCTTGTTAAACAAGATAGTTTAACAACTATGCGTCACCATGCTCAAAAACAAATAGAATCGTTACAAAAACACGCAGATCTTTTAGTTAAGCAAGCAGAAGAAATTCATGAGAGAGTAAAGCTAGCTGAACACATAGCTACAGTTAAGTTTAATTTTAAGCCAGTAATGCTAAAAGAGTACTACTTATATGAAAAAGCGTTAACTTTAATAGGTCCAGATGAATGGAAATCTCCATATGGAAAGTTTATTGCTAAAGTAAGACAGTTAGGTGATTCAACATGGGAAAAAATATGAAGCATTTTTGCATGGCACCATTTACTCACATACAATTAAATCCATATGGTGAAATAAATCCTTGTTGTATTTTTGATAAGAGAATTTATCCAAAATATGATAGCTTAGAAATGGCGTTTAATGGTCCGGAAAATTCAGATCTTAGAAGTAAGATGTTGAATGATGAATGGGTTGAAGGATGTAAAAAATGTTATAGAGATGAAGAAATAGGTAAGCCTAGTTATCGTAAAAGATTTAATAAAAAATATGATACATCATTTGTTGATAAGCCAATAATAAAAGAGTTAGAATTCTCTGCATCTAATTTATGTAATTTTAAATGTATTGATTGTAATTATAAATTTAGCTCAGCTATTGATGGAAAAGTATCAAGAAATAAGCTCCCTGATTTAGATTTAAGTGAATTAGAAGAATTAAAAATTCTTGGAGGTGAGCCATTTTTAGATCCTCTTTATTTGGAATTATTTGATACTCTTAATATTGAAAATATTAATTTAATGATTGTTACAAATAATTCTATTTTTCCAAATAAAAAATGGAGAAATTATCTTTCAAGATTTAAGTCTCTTAATTATAATATTAGTATTGATGGAATAGAAGATGTAGCTGAATTTGTTAGGTATGGAACTAAATGGTCTCGCTTTGAAAGAAACTTTGATAAACAATTAGATCATTTTGACGTTATACCTCATTTTGTTTTTCATTCTCTTAATAGTTTAGATTTAACAGCTACTATTGATTGGTTAATATCTAAAGGTGTTGAAGAAGAAACTATGTCATATGATTTTTTAGATGCACCAGAATGGTTAAATGCTTCTTACTTGCCATCTGAAGCAAAAGAGTTTATAATAAGTTTTAATGATAATTTTCTACAAACCGAAATAAATAATTTTTTAAGTACTAATACGTTTGATAATGATTACTGTATTAAATTGATTGAATGGATGAACGCTAAAGGTGATATGCCAGATAAATGTGAAGCAATCTATTATGAGGTATCGGGATGCTTAAAGTTTTAACTAATAATGGTTTAAAATTTTGTAACGATCAAATCATTAAAGATAGAACTAATTTTAAGGGGTGGTATTGTCAGCAGACAAATTATATCATTGACGCCGCTTGGTGGGAAGTAGGTACTGCAGTTTGTAGAACTCCTTATCCAGTTTCTATAGATGAATATTCAGGACCTAAAGCGATCATATGTCCTAATGATAATTGCTTCTGTGGAACTGATATAGCAATGCCGAAAGGTAAAACTGAAGATCATTTATTAATGCTTCACAACATGAAAACGAAAGATAAATTAGAACCTGAAGATAAAATTTATGCCATAGATAGTGATGAGGGTAGAGTGGTTGATTATTATACTGATCGAAAATGTAATTTCAGTTGTTCTTATTGTGATCCACGGAGTCATAATTATACTGGTAAATTAACATCATTAGAAAGAATGAAAGAAGCGTGGACAAAAGTTAATCCTCAGAATGTTTCTAAAATAAATATTTCGGGAGGAGAATCAACATTAATTCCACACTACTTAGATTTTGTAAAGTGGTTAAAGCAACGAGAACCTCAAGCTATAATATGGACTTTAACTAATGGTACCAGGCAAGTACCTTATTTAAGAGAACTTAATAGATATTCATTATTAAATTTTTCAATACATCCTGAATTTATTAATGATAGATATATTGATAAGATAGAAAGATTTTGTGAGGAAATACAATTACCTTGTAAAATGAAAATAATGTATCTACCAAAATTTGAAGATTCTGTAGATAAGATTTATAAAAGATTCAAAGACAAATTTAAAAAACTTTATGTGAAGACTGTACCTTTATGGGATATGCATAATAATATGAAATTAATGAATTATACACCTGAACAATTTGAATTTATTCATGCGACTCAATGAAGAAGACTTTACAAAGATACCTTGGCAGGATATTGAAGCTCTTGGTACAAAGACAATGTTGTATCGAGATACGTTTACAATATCTTGGCTATTAGGTAGATTTTGTAATTATAAATGTTCTTATTGTTGGCCATATGCTAGAGCAGATAAGAAGGATCATAGGCCAACTGAGTTATGTATTAAGACAATTGATGAAATAAAAAGGCAAGCAAGAGATCATGGATTCAATTCTTTTAATTGGTCTTTGTCTGGAGGTGAACCAACCTTTCATCCTGGCTACTTAGATATATTACAGTATCTTGCAGACGATGAAAGCAATTGTAGAAGACAAAGAATACATATGACTTCAAATTGTTCTCGTAATATGAAGTGGTTTGAGACGTATGTCAAATATGCTCAAAAGTTTGATAAAGCTTCTATAACAGCTTCAGCTCATTTTGAGCATTTAAATACACAAGATAAGATAGCTAATTTTGCTGATAAATTAGTTTATCTTCAAGATAATGGAATTAGAATAACAATTAATATGGTTATGGTACCAGAAAGATTCTGGGTATTAACAGACCATGTTTTATATTTTAAAGAAAGAGGTATTCATACTACTTTAAAGCCTCAATCAAATCCAACAGCGACAAAAGTTGTAGATGGATATACACAAGGACAGTTAGATATTCTACATAATGATTCTAAAACATCTGATCGTGAGATAGATTTAATAGATTCAATAGGAAATATATATGAACTGGACCAAGCTGAAAGATTTAACGCCTTTAATTTTAATGAATTCAAAGGCTGGATTTGCTCGTCAGGTTTTCGTAGTTGCATTATACGCGAGCCTTGTGGGAGCATTAAGCGGTCATATTCTTGCAGTGATGACCCTTTAGGTAATATAGAAACAGGATTTAAATTATTCGATAAACTTATGCCTTGTATTACTAATAACTGTGTAAGTTCAGCGGATAGTAAAATACCTAAACGTAAGCCAGAAAGTAATTATCCGTTATGGAAAAATTAAAAAACTTCTGCGCATTACCTTTTACTCAATTTACTGTCTCATCATTTAATGAGTATCAGTTATGTTGTGATAATTTGGGTCAATCAGGTATGTTCAGTGATAGACATTCTATCTTAGAATATTTTAATTCTGATTACATGAATGAGAAAAGAAAGTCTTTTTTAAATGATGAAAGATTAGCTATATGTAATGCTTGTTGGAAGAGAGAAGATAAAGGTTTACCTTCTAGAAGAATTTTAAGTTTAGATAGTGATTATAAAGAACAGGTAAACAAATATAAACAAGGATTAGATCTTGTTCCTAACCATCCTGTTTTTAAAATTAAATTTGGTAATCTATGTAATCTTAAATGTATAATGTGCGGGCCTCAATCTTCATCTGCATGGGCTCAACATAAAGAAAAGCATAATGAAGGTACTTGGCCAATTTATGAAAATACGTTTAATGAACAAACATATGATGATCTAAAACAAATATTACCTAATGTAAGGCGTATTATTATTTCAGGTGGCGAACCTTTAATGAATGATAGGTATTATGATTTTCTTGAATGGCTTATTGGTCATAAGTTTGCTAAAAAATTAAAAATTTCTACCCTTACTAATGCTACTAAAATACCTGATCATATATTTCAATATAAGAAAGCTTTTAAGCGTTTATCGTTTATGGTGTCAGTTGATGGTATAGGAAAGAAGGATGAATACATTAGAACAGGTACTGTTTGGAAAAAGAAGAAAGAGAATATTTTTAAATTGCAACAAAGTTATGTAGTTGGATTTGAAGTAACGGTACAAACATTGAATATTGGTTACTTAGATACTATACAAGGATATTTAAAAGATAATTTTGGAAGTATGTCTCCTTTAACAAATATACTAGTAACTCCAAAATATTTTGATCCTACTTGTTTACCAGAAGATATAAAACAACTTTATTTAAGCAAGACAACAAAACATATTCCTAAACGAGTTACCAACTTATTAAAAACTTCAACAAAAGATAAATCATTTTATGAAGGCTTAAAATTTCTTAAATTATGTGATAAAAGAAATAATACAAATTTCTTAGATGAATGGCCTGAATTTAAATATCATGTATAGCCCAGATCAAATAAAACATATTCATTTAGAACCAACTCAACGTTGTCAAGCTGCTTGTCCTATGTGTGATAGGACTAATAATAATCATATCAAAAATGCTGAATTATCTTTAAATGATTTTATGAGTATGGTGGATATTGATTTTGTAAAGCAATTAAATTCTTTGCTAATGTGTGGTAATCATGGCGACCCTATTGTATCAAATTCTACATTAGATATTTTAAGATATCTTAGAGTTAATAATCCTGATTTACATTTACAAGTAACTACTAATGCAGGAGCTAGAGATGCTGATTGGTGGAAAGAATTAGCTTTTATTTTAGGTGGAAGAGGTAAGGTTCAATTTAGTGTTGATGGGCTAGAAGATACAAATCATTTATACAGAGTAAATGTTAATTGGAAAAAGATTGAAGAAGCAATGGATGTATTTACTCAAGCAGGAGGAAAAGGTGTTTGGGTTTACTTAGTATTTGAACATAATGAACATCAAGTTGAAGAAGCTGAGCAAATGGCTAAATTATTTGGGTTTAAGTTCGTAAGGAAAAAGACCGGAAGGTGGGTACAGAGCTATAAAGGTAAGAAGATTGATAAAAAGGTAACTACCAAAGGGAATGAGATTAAACCAGCTACAAAGCCAGAGCATCAGAATAAGAGCGTGAATAAATATGATAGATTGGTTAAGACTCATGGTTCCTTTCAAGAGTATTTAGATCAAACTCCTATTAAATGTAAATCACTTATAACTAACGAAATATATATTAGTGCTGAAGGTCTTGTAACCCCTTGTTGTTGGACTCATGGTCGTTTTTATAAAGCATATCAAAAGATAGGCGAGAACCAAATCTGGTCTTTTGTTGATGATGTAAAAAATATAAATGCACTTCACACTCCGTTAAGAGATATTATAGAAGGTGGCTTTTTCAAGAAGCTAGAAGCAAGTTGGAATTTACCTTCTTGTTCTGATGGTAAATCTGTTGTATGTGCTGAAAAATGTGGTTCAGGTTTTGATGCTTTTAGAGATCAATGGATATGACAAATTTTTATTGTTTGAAATGGGGTACAAAATATAATAGGTTATATGTAAATAGGTTGTTCAATTCATTAAAGGAAAATTATGACTATCCTTTTAGCTTTACTTGTCTTACTGATAATCATGTGGGTCTTAATAAAGATATTATCATAGATACAATACCTACAGATTTTAAGCAATTTCCAAGAACTCAAATATTCACATCTGAAAAGATGTGTTACTTTAACAGGTATAAAAACATACCAGGCCCTAAAGCTTGGTTTGATTTAGATATATTAATACAGAATAATATAACAGAGCTTATTAATAAAGAGAAAAAGAAAGTAACGTTTATATGGAATTATTGGCGTAATGAAGAATCTCACAAAACAAATTATGGTTGGATGACAACTCCAATTAATTCTTCTTTTGTAGCTTGGCAAGATGATATTGGTGTTGATATGTATGAAAGATTAGTTAAACATAAAGAAAAAGCTTTTTGGACTTACCCTTCATTTGACAAATACTTATTTTATCAAGAACATAGAAAAGGTAATATAAATTTTTGGCATCCAGGTATAGTATACAATTATAATATAGGATGTAAATATCCAGATGACTTAAATCCTACAGAATATAGACCTGATTATAAGATTTGTCTTTTTAATACTTCTCATAAACAATGGGCTAAACCTAATGAAACTCATATAGAGTTACATGAAGCAACAGGTTGGGCTTATGATAAGTGGGTTAGTTATGATTGAGTTTGATAAATTTGCATCTGATATATTAAAGAATGGAAATGCGAATGCATATGATGTTTTATGGTATTCGGTACCAGATACAAGACGTCATAATGTTAGTGCTGCTAATAATCGATACAATATAAAATTGAATGATAGGATTCATAACCTTGTTCTTGATTATTTTGATGAGGAAGATTTGAATATTGTATGCTCTTGGTATATGAATTATCACGTTGATAAATTAGAAAAATTAGGTTATAATATATCGTATTATGATTCAGATCCTTATATATGCGAAGATTGCGAACTTATAGGTAAGGTATCTAATGTGGATGTTATTTTTGATAGAGTGAGGTTTAAGGGCCCTATCATACATAAATTTTGTGAGGATACTTACCCTATCGGAAAAATACATAAAGGAAAATTTATATTAGCTGGTTGTAATAAAAAAAGATTGCATATATGTAATCCTATTGAATCTACCTGGCAATTAATAGAACAGAATGAGATCAAATCAGTTATCTATGAAGAAGAATATGAATTTCAAAAAGTTAAATATTCAATAGTAGTAGGATGTTCATAAAAGATATTAAAAAAGCAGAAGTTGATTTAAAACTTCTTAATAGAGATAGACGAGTAAATGTTGCTGAGACAGAAAAACTTCAGCGTATGATAGATAGGAAAAAGAGACATCTTGATCAACAAGTTATAGATGATACAGGATCATATGAAAAGAATAAAGTAGATATAGAAAATGTTATAGAATGGTCTCCTTATATGAAAGTAAAAAGATTCTTAGATGAGTCTTTTCCTGAATATTCTTCTAGTCTTTTAGATTCTATTTCTGATGGCCAATATGAATCTAAAAAATGGATGAGTGAGATTTTAAAATATTGGAAGTTTGGATCTAAAGAACCTTGGAAAATTGAAATAGCCGGTTCTTGGTTTGGGTGGCCCTTCATTGAATTATTAGAAGAGTGTGTTACAAAAATAGAGAGTATTGACTTATATGATATAGATGAAGTTTGCCATGAAGTAGTTAGAAAATACATATATCATTTCAAACCAAAATACAAAATAAATCAATATCATGATTTTTTTGAAAGAGGTGATGAAAGGATTAGACATATGATTATTTGTACGTCTTGCGAGCATATGCCAGATATTGCTACTATGAAAGAGTATTATAAAGATACCCCTAAACCAATTCTTGCTCTTCAAAGTAATGATTATGTTGATTTAAGAGAGCATGAAAATTGTGTTGAAAGTTATTCTGAATTAGCTCAAAAAAATGAAATAGAAAACGTTATGTATCAGGGTGAAAGAGATTTTGGATTTTATAAAAGATTTATGGTAATAGGAACATGGTAAAAGAATTTCGTAATTCTTACTATTATAAAGTTTTTAAATTTATAAGAAATAATTTTCCAGAGTATGAAGAGAGCTGGTGTGATTCTATCTCAGATGATCAGTACCAATCTAAAGAATGGTTATGTAATGTTTTAGACGATTTAAAAGTTACTGAAACAGATAATGTTAAAAGATATTGTCAAGATGCAGGAGTTGCTGGCTGGAAGTATCCCCTTTTAATTGATATAGTCGGATCTTGGCTTGGATGGCCATTAATAGAAATGATTCATCAATTTACTAAGGGTAGAATAACTCAAATTGATTGTTATGATATTGATGAGACTTGTCAAAAAATAATGGCTCAATATAAGAATATGTTTAAGCCAAATTATGAAGTAGTTCAACATGATGATTATTTTGAAAGAAAAGATGTAAGAAGAAGACATTTTGTTATATGTACATCGTGTGAACATATGGATGATTTCTGGCCTTATAGGCAATGGTATAAAGGTAACCCTTTTGTATGCTTACAATCAAATAATTATTTAGAATTACCCGAACATATAAACTGTGTAGAGAGTGTTGATGAACTTATTGAAAAAAATAAATTAAAAAAGATATGGTTTAAAGGTGAAAGAGATTTTAAAACTTATAAACGTTTTATGGTAATTGGACAATGGCAATGAAATACGAATACAACTATGAAAACGCAACTGAGAAAAGAGCATCTCAGGAAAAGTACGGCAGACTAGATATACCACATGATGCCCCGGAAAAGCATCCTGAACATTTATGGCAACATAATCATTTACAAATGTTACAACGTCATGCATTAAATGGTGATGTAGAAAAATGTAAAGAAATGTTAGCAGAACTGCCTGAGTATCAAGTTGAAGATACAATTGAAATATTAAAAAAATCTGTTAGAGAACACGGCAGAGAGATTGAATTGTAATGAAATATGCTGTTGCATGTATATGTGTAGGTGATAAGTATAAAGTTTCTGATATTAAAATATTAGAACGAATGGTATTTCAAAATACTACCTATGATATAAATTTTAGAGTATTTGATGAGCCACTATTACCTAAGTGGTGGACTAAAGTTTTATATCATTCACCAATAATAGAACCATTTGAAGAAGAAGTTGTTTTAGCTTTTGATTTAGATGTTGTTATAAAAGGAAATATAGATTCATTATTTGATTGGGTAGAGCAACAAGACTATTTGTGCGCTCCATGGGCAAGATGGAGAGAGCATATGGACGACTTTGAATATCAAAGAGATAATAATATTCATTGTACGCCTTATAATTCTTCTATATTAGGATGGCGTCCAGAAACTGCTTTAAAAGTATGGGAAGAATTTGAATTTGAAGATATAGAAATGTATAAAGGGTTTGATACTTACCTTTGGATGAAAAGATTAGATCCTATTCGAATACCTGATCATTTTTATTATTCTGCTCATTTTGAGCAATATAAAGAATTAGATTATCCAATCGTTCTTTTTAATAAAGGACAAAGTATTGGCTTAGAAAAGCACGAAATTACGTCTAAGGTACCATGGGTTAATAAATATAGATAAGGTTGTAGATATAATTAATAGCTAGACAGGACCTGGGTGCGAATCCCAGCTCCTCCACCATTTAAACAGAGAGAGATGAATGATACAGGGCGCATTGCGATGTGGATTGCTTTTATCGGTGTGATCATTGTATTATTAGAAATTCTAGAACTCGCTGTTTAATTGGGGGGAGAGCTAGATATCGACTGGTAGTGAAAAGATTAAGGAGACCTAAGGGTGGTAACCTATAACCGATAAAAAGTAACCGCAAACAATAGCGATTATTATTCAGCAGGAATGGCGTTGGCTGCCTAGTTGCTGATGGGTTTTTAGGGTATGTACCTCGAAACAGAAACAACCCTTCAACACTCTTACTTGGGAGAAAAAATGTGCGATAATGAACATTGCCACTGCGAAAATTGTACTTGTGATCCATGCGAGTGCTCACCAGATAATCCTTGTGGTTGTGATGATGACTCAGTAGCTGGAATTTAATGGCAAGAAATAAAATTTTAGAAATGTATAGAGCTGATACTTTAGTATCAGATGATGACTGTACTTGTCAAATAGAAGGCCGGAAAGAAAAACATATTTGTTGTGGTAAACCGTGTAATTATAAAGCAAGAACGAGAAGTGTTAAAGAAGCATTCTTTGCAGGTACATTAAAGATGAACAGGTTTCTCGAACAAAGTTTAAAAGAAAGGTATAATGGCTGATTACAAAAATGACGAACCATGTGAATTCGTTTATAGAGTTGAAACAGTTTCAAAAGTAGTTGATGGTGATACATTAGATTGTGTATTTGATTTAGGGTTTGACGTTATGGTAAAACATCGTGTAAGGATGCTAGGTATTGATACTCCTGAATCAAGAACAAGACATAAGAATGAAAAGGTATATGGAAAGCTGTCCAAAGCTGCTCTCAAATCATGGGTACATTGGGCAATTAACGATGATAGAGATGATATAGATATTCAAATTAGATGTCCAGAAGCAGATAGTCGTGGTAAGTTTGGAAGAATTTTAGGTGAAGTTTGGGTTAATTGTAATGCAGAAGGTGAACATGGCGGATGGACAAATGTAAATAAATGGTTATGTGAAAACGGCCATGCTGTAGGATATTGGGGACAAAATAAAGATGATGTTAAAGGTGAGCATTGGAAGAATAGAGAATTGTTAGCCGAGCAAGGTAAGCAAGAACTCCTTCCATGGGATGATAATTAATAACGTGTTCTTCATTAGCGCACCATTTGGAAATCATCTTCGTTTCAAAAACGCTATATCTGTAACAGGCTCGTGGACATTACAATCGCGACCAGGTAGATTAATTCAAACTCTTAGAACATTACGACCTATTCGTAAAGGATGGATTAATAAGATTGGATTAAGAAATCCAGGTATTCTACATGGTCTTAGAAAACATAAAGCGAATCAAGTTCTTAGTTTAGCACATATTGATTCTGATGATTGGGTATTGTTACATGATTTAGTTCCAAGAACAGATAATGTTGAAATTAATATTTCTTGCCCTAATACCATGCCTTGGCCTACTCCAAAATTTACTCAAGAATTTCCATTATGGGAAGGTTTTTCTTTATGGCCTAATAAACATAGAACTTGGTGTATTTGTAAAATTCCTCCAACATATTCAAAAAGAGAAATAGATGATGTTATTGCTCTCGGATATAAACAAATACATACATCAAATACTTTACGGGTTCGTGAAGGTGGTATAAGCGGAAAAGAATTAATCCCTTACACAATTAAAAATCTTGATTATATAAAAAAAGAACACCCTAATGTTGAAGTAATAGCAGGTGGCGGTGTTTATGATAAAGAGGTAATAAATATGTACATGGATCATGGTGCAGATCATATAAGTATAGGCACTGTTTGTTTTAAACCTTGGAAAGTAAAGGGGTTGATTGAAAGCGTTCGCTGAAGTATCTGGTTATTACGAATCAAATTCGTATCAAGGGCAAAATGAAGTTTTTATGATACGTAGTTTTGAAAGCCCTCCTATCATTTTATCAGGTCCATTATTTAAGAGAGTTTTTGAGCTTACAGAGAAAGAAGCTCTCCATTCAATTAGTTTAAATGATCTAAAAACTAAATTTCCTAAAGTCCAAGGAAGAGCAAAACAAATCTCTACCTTTACCCAAATACAATCTCATTCTGATTTTTGGAAAGGTGGAATAGGTGATGAAGATAGAGTTGGAGGTCTATTGTTACATGTTCAAGGAAACGTAACAGGCCAATTCAATCAAGATATGTATACCGAAATATTGAGAGGCGGTAGACGTGTTATAATGTTAAATGATGATACTATTGAAGAGCAAGAATTTGAAGATGAATTAAAAGGTCTTCAGTCTGATCTTAGAAAATTAGTTCATGAAATTTTTAAAAAGAAATTAGGGATTACACCTGATAAAGTTTTGTCTTTTTCTGATATCAATTATCCTCAAAATATGAGAGAAGCAGAATTAGATGGAAGACAAAAAGCAACTCTTATTAAAAATTATATTGATGGAATGGAAAAGCTTCTGAAGAGTAAGAAGTACAAGGAAGCTGTTTCAGATATGATGTTTGATATGATTGCTGTTGGCGATTATGAGTATAATGAAATAACTATGGAAAGAGTAAAATTGCTTGCAATTTATGTAACAAATCCGGATATAGATCGGGATGATGTTGATGAGCTAAGAAAGCAATTTAAAGTTCCAGTTTATCCAGATGCGTCACGATCGCAAATTGATCAAGTATTAAAACAAATAAATTTGTAAAAAATACTTGATATCTTGTTGAAAAGATTATATAATAATACTATTGAAATTAAATAAATCCGCGTAAGGAAGGAATATGAGTTATCAGAAAACAAAAGTAGATGACTCTCTAGGTTCTGAGATTGAATCTCATCTTAGAAGTTTAGGAGTTAGTACCCCCACAATCCCAACAACTACAACCCGCCAACAAAAAATAGACATCGTTGAAGAAAATGTAAGAAGTATTCTTGAAACATTAGGATTAGATCTTACAGATGATTCTTTAATGGATACTCCTAAACGAGTAGCTAAAATGTATGTCAATGAAATTTTTTGGGGATTGGATCCAAAAGCATTTCCAAAATGTACAACTGTTGAAAATAAAATGAATTATAGTGAGATGGTTTTAGAAAGAGGTATAAGCGTATCATCTTTTTGTGAACATCATTTTCAGCCTATTTGGGGTAAAGCAACTGTTGCTTATATACCTAGAGAAAAAGTTCTAGGTTTAAGCAAGATGAATAGAATTGTAGAATACTTTTCACGCAGACCTCAAGTACAGGAAAGATTGACAGAACAGGTTGCAGCTGCTATGAAATTTGTTTTACAAACAGAAGATGTAGGGGTATTAATTGATGCAGAACATTTTTGTGTAAAATGTAGAGGTGTTGAAGATACAGGGTGTAGTACAGTAACGAGTAAAATATGTGGAGATTTCATGGATGACCCACAAGTAAGGATGGAGTTTTTAAGTTTAGCAAAATAGGAGATTATGAAGACATTTCATGAAGCACCAAATAGTTGTTTCGAAAGAGTACAACAAATTACAGATGGTGATTATTGTCTAGTTCATTTGTATGATGAGAATGAACAATATAAAGAACATTTTGATAATGCAGTTAGAAAAGGTAGAGAAGTTATTTTAGATAATTCAATATTTGAATTAGGTACAGCATTTGATTCTCAAGATTATTTACAAAAAATTAAAGAGCTAAATCCAACATGGTATATCATACCTGATGCTTTAGAAGACTGTGATCAAACTTTACAAAATTTTTGGAGTTGGCAGGAAGCAGAAGGTCTAGAACTTGATAGAACTTATACTGGTGGTTTTGTTAAGCCAAAATCTATAGGTGTAGTTCAAGGTAAGACCTGGGATGAAATGGTTCAATGTTATAATGAAATGGTTCATGAAGCTGACATGGTAGCTTTTTCTTTTGATTTGAGCCATTATACAGAAATGGCTAATGAAGAAGCTGAAGATACTCATCATGAATTTAAAAAAGAATATCTATGGATGATAGGTAGACAACTTTTTATAAAAAGAATGATTAATGAAAAGATCATGAATCCAGATATGCAACATCATTTATTAGGTTGCGGCTTACCTCAAGAATATCAAGCGTATAAAAATAATAAAATGATTTATTCTGTTGATACATCTAATCCTGTTATATTTGGATTAAATAAAATAAAATATAATAATATAGGAATGAATCATAAAATATCAACAAAACTATTTACATTGATCAATTCAGAAGTGAATGATGAGCAATGGGAATGTATTGAATATAATATTAAGAAATTTAAGGAATGGACTGGATAGCAATTTATTCTCAAACTGGTTCAGAGATAGAACAAATATCATATGAGTTAGGTAAAAATCCTATAAAGATTTTTTCTGATCGAGAAAATTCAAAAAGATCAAAATGGGTTCAAGAGCGGACTACTATATGCTCAAAAGAAGAAATTGAAACAAATATTCTTTTAAATAAAAATAAGCTAATAACTTTACATGGTTATTTAAGAATCGTTTCTGAAGATGTTTGTAAACAACATAGCAACATTTATAACGGTCATCCTGGTTTAATTACAGAGTATCCTGAACTAAAAGGAAAAGATCCTCAAAAAAAGATCTTGCAATCCGATAAGGAATATAGTATAATAGGTAGTGTTATTCATAAAGTTATACCAGAAGTAGATTCCGGTGAAATTATTATTTCATATTCTGTAGAGAATAATTGTAAAACAGAAGATGAAGTATTTAATGAACTGAGGAAGACATCTATGGAATGTTGGATAGATTTTTTTCGAAAATTGAGTCTTCGAAGACTTGATTTTAATAATAGGAAGGTATGAGAATAGGATTAAGTGGTACTCAGTCTACAGGGAAAACTACACTACTAAATGTCTTAAGATCTGAACGAATATTTAAAGATTATCAAGTAAACGATGAAGTTACTAGATGGGTAAAAAGTTTAAATATTGAAATTAATGAAGCGGGTTCAGATAAGAGTCAAGAACTTATAATGATGAAGCATCTATGGAATGTTATAATGTATGATAATATGATTACAGATAGAACAGCTTTAGATGGCTTAGTGTATTCAAAATGGCTTTTTTATAATGAAAAGATTACTGAAACAATGATGAATAGAGTAGAACATTCATTTCAGAAAATAATAGAATTTTATGATCATATATTTTTTCTTTCACCAGATTTTCCTCTTGAAGATGATGGAGTTAGATCTACAGATGAACAATGGAGAGAAGAAATACATGATATGTTCTTACAGGAAATAGAAGCGGGTAAAGTTACAGTAACACCGTTATTCGGTTCTGTTACTGATAGAGTTTTTCAAATCCTCGATAAGATAGAGAAATAAAATGAATATAGAAGAAATTGCCAGTAAACATCTAGGTAAAACATCTGATGGAAGTACCATGGCAAGGTATGAGACGCCTGATGAATATGATTCTGATTTACTTGTAGCAATTCCGAGAAAGTTAAATCGTAAAGCTTACGATATAGATGATGAGAAGCTACCTTTTGGTGGTTATGATACTTGGAATTGCTACGAGACATCTTTTATGTTAGAGAATGGTTACCCAGTGAGTGGTGTTTTGAAAATATGTGTTCCAGTAAATTCACCTAATATTACTGAAAGTAAATCTCTTAAATTATATCTGAACTCTTTTAATATGCAAAAGATGGGTAACTCTCTTCATTCTGCTATTAATAAATTTGAAGCAATTGTACAATCAGATGTAGCAATGTGTGTAGGTTCTGCTGTTACAGTTCACTTTCATACAATGTTTGATAAAGGAAGAGAGAAGTTTCCAGTAAGCAAAAAATATATTACATTAGAACAAATATTAGATTTTGAAAATATTAAGTTTTCTGAGTATGCAGAAAATCCTCATATTTTAATATCCAAGGCTGATCCAAAATCAGAACATAGATATACAACTAATATTTTGAGATCTAATTGTAGAGTAACGAATCAACCTGATTGGGGTGATGTTTTCATTTATACTAAAGGCGATTATTCAGTTGAACCTGCTACTCTGTTACAGTATCTTGTATCAATGAGAACAGAGAATCATTTTCATGAAGAGATTGCTGAATGCATTTATAAGAGGTTACATGATTTATTTCCTGAACCAGTTGAAATAGGTGTACTTTGTTTGTATACTAGACGAGGAGGTATTGATATTAATCCTATGAGATGTAGTAAGTATAGTATCATGGAAACTGAATTTGAAAAAATATGGAACGTATTTTCACAACATGGTAAAACAATGCGACAATGAGAGATTCTAACGTACAAAAAGTAATTGACTCTTTTAAATACAGAGAAGAAAGAGGAATGCGAAAATATGGTGTTAATACAGATAGAACTGATTTAAATACCATTGAATGGTTACAGCATCTACAAGAAGAATTGATGGATGCCTGTGTTTATGTTGAAAAACTAAAAACGGAATTAGATGATGAATTTAAGAGAAGCAAGAAATAAACTTCCAGAAGTTAAAGAAAATGTTGCAGTTATACTATCAGGTGGTATGGATAGTTCTATTGTAACAATGATGCTAGCTCGACATTATGGTCCAGAAAAAGTATTTGCTTTAACTTTTAACTATGGTCAGAAGCAATATAAAGAATGTGAGAAAGCTAAAGATCTATGTAGAGAATTAGGTGTACCACATAGGCAATTAGATATAGGTTATTTTGGACATTTAGTACAACCTATAAGTGCTAATATTTCTGGCAGTGATGTTGAGATGCCTACAATAAAAGATGTATTAGGTGACCCTCAACCTCCAACATATGTACCGTTTAGAAATATGATGCTGTTAAGTAATGCATGTGCATTTGCAGAAGTAGTAAAAGCAGAATATATATTCTGTGGTCTTCAAGTTCATGATGAATATGGGTATTGGGATACAAGTCAATCTTTTGTAGATGCACTTAATGGAATCACAGCTTTAAATAGAACATTTAAGACAAAGATAATCGCTCCTTTTTCATTACTAAGTAAAACAGAAGAATTGAAAATATGTAAAGAGTTAGGAACATTTAATCTATTAGAACACACTTTAACATGTTACGATCCAGATGATGAAGGGCGTAGTTGTGGTAGATGCCCTTCTTGTTCAGAAAGAATAAAAGCTTTCGCAAATATCAAAGAAACAGATCCAATACCCTATCAAGCTAATTATAGAAAAGGGGACTAATGTGCAGCATTTCTGCAAGTAAAGATAAAGAAGTTTTATTAAAGTTAATAGAACTAAACAGATATAGAGGTGAAGAATCTCATTCAGTTACAACATATCTTCATCAAGAAGATTGTGAAGAAGGGTGTGACGGTTTTCATCTCAAAACTCAATTAAAACAATATGGCCCTTTAAATGTAGAGTCGTTAGATGGTGAATGGGATTATTGTATTGTCCATCAACAAGCTCCTACATCAAAGGAAGTTAATAATACTGATTTAGCTACAGGAAAATTTATTCATCCCGCTCAAAAAGAAAAATCTTATTTGTGGCATAATGGTATTATCAAAGAGGGTAAATTCGAAGGTGATTGGGATACCGAATGGCTATTTGATCAAACTTTAAATGAAAGTTTAAGTGAAGTAGATGGTACATTTGCTTGTATGTTAAATCATGATAACGATATGTTTATATTTCGTAATGAAATTAGCCCTTTATTTAAAGACGGGTCTTCTTTCTCTTCAACTAAGTTTGAAGGTTCTGAGCCAGTAATTCCAAATAAAATGTGGAAGTTAGATTACGGAACAGGAGTTTTAGAAGAAATGTGGAAATTTGAAACGAAAGAAAATCCTTATCATTTTGGAGAATAATGTTTATACACCCTATAAATGCTTCTACGGAAGTAACTAACATCGATGATTCCATGATACAACCTAATACTATTGACCTTAGAGTTAATAGAGTTTTTAAAATAGGTGGTGGTCCAATGCACATGGATGAAAATACAAAAAAGCATAGAAAGTCTATTGAAGTATTACCTGATGAAGAAGGTAATTATGTTCTCGATCAAGGCATTTGTTATGAAATTCAATCTAATCAAAATGTAGAAATTGCAGATGGTGAGATTGCTATTGTACTTGGTAGAAGCACTTTTAATCGAAACGGCGTTTTAATTATTAGTTCAGTTTACGATTCAGGTTTCAAAGATTATGCAAGTGCTACTTTGTATAATATTGGAGGAGAAACGACAGTTAAACCTAATACTCGATTTGCACATTTGATTGTTGCAAAAGCAGAAGCACTACATAAATATGATGGAGACTATGGCGAAAAAAGTTGATATTGAAAAAGAATCAATGATTAAAATGTTGACACCTGAAACATTTAATTTAGATGTTAAACAGTTGTCAGCTAAGATGCCTGTAATGGATGCAATTTTATTCTATTGTGAGCAAAATAAATTAGAATATGAGACTGTTGCATCGTTAATATCTACAGATTTAAAAAGATTATTGCGTAAAGAAGCAGAAGAATTAAACTTTATACCAACAACATCTAAGTTACCTATAAATGTTTAAAAAAATAAAAGAGAGTTGGGAAAATATTTGGCTACCTCGAATTCAAGAAGGTAAGACAAAAATTGAATTAGAACGAGATAAACATTACGAAACCAGATGGGTTTGGTATCATACTCTTCTTGCTTTAGAACTATTTGTTATAATAATTATATTAATAGGAATTTGGTGGAAATTATAGTATCAATAGAAAATGAGAAATCTTTTGCACTTACAGGTGAGTTAGTAGATTACGTTAGTGGATTTAAAGTTAATCATATGATGTGGCCACGCGTAAAAGACATAGCCAATAAAATAGGATTAGAATTATTCGTAGATTTTAAGCTCTGGGATACACCAAACACTATGAAGACTGTAATAGAAAGTCTCATAGAAAGCGGAGCTACTATGGCAACCGTTAGTACTTATAATAATCCCGCCGCACTAAAAGCAATATCTGAATATAAAGATGATATAAAACTCTTAGGAGTAACTTATTTAACATCTTGGGCTGATAAAGAACAGTATGAAATATGTCAAGAAATGCAACCCATTATGTGGAGAAGACATCTTAAAAGAATGCATGAATATAATTTTGCTGGGGTGATTAGTAGCGCTCATGATATTAAAACAATTAGAGAATGGGGTGATAAAGATCATGAATTGTTGAATATTTGTCCAGGTATAACAGTAGAAACACCAGATGGGTTACCATTTCATAGTGGGCAAGTAAGAACAACTTCTCCAAAAGAAGCTCAAGGTTTAGGAGCAGATTATATTGTTGTTGGTAGAGCTGTAACTGCAGCTGAAGATCCAGTTAAAATTGTTAAAGAAATGAAGGATGAAATTGAATGAAAGAGTAGGCAGACATACACATTTATTTCAAGAAGTAGAATTTGTTGGGCATTCAGGTGATAATTTAAATTGGAAAATAGAATGTGACGCTCTTGATAAAGAAGAGTGGCAATGTATTGCAAGAATGATATGGGAAAGATGTCCACCTTTTAAAGAAGTTATTGGTATTCCTCGTGGTGGTATAGCAATAGCAGAATGTTTAAATGATTATGCTACACATAATATTGACCACCCACTTATGATTGTTGATGATGTATTAACAACTGGTGGCTCAATGAATTATTTTTTAGATCAATATTTTAGAAACAGAGAACCACAGCCTTATATTGGATGGGTAGTGTTTGCTAGAACACAACCTCCTGATTGGGTAACCGCACTATTTCAAATGCCATGAATGAATTTGAGTGTTATAGTCTCTATACCGCTCTAAAATTACATTTTACTACAGATTACGATTACTTTAAATATAATGGTAAATGTAAAGTATCTCCGGATTCTTTTAATAGAAGAAGAGAAAGATTCTTCTTTAGAAAATTATCAAAAGAGTATACTGATCCAGAGTTAAGAGACTTTCTAGTATCTAATTTTTTAAGCAATATAAATATGTGGATAGGGGATGCATTTGGTGAGAAATGTGTTACAACCTATCGTGAATGGCGAAGACGTATTGAAAGTTTACAATACTTTTTTCGCGAAGATTGTTCGAGTATTATGTCAGATGACTCGAATGAATTCAATGCTTTATTTGATGTAATAGATGGACAGCATCCACCTATTCTTCGTTATGCTTTAGCGAATAAAATAAACATTGAAACTTTTATCATCCTAGATGATATTTTAAATTTCATACCAAAGTTTAATAGAGATCTTCAGGACCCGATCGTGTGGCCGGACTACTATAACAGATGTGTGAAATATAAACCATTCTTTACTCATGATCTTGACACAAGTAAAAAAAGCTTGAAAAAAGTTCTTGATTTATAGTGAAAGATATGGTATAATATATGTTATATTATGAATTAGTGAATAAACCGTATACAACGAAACAAAGCAGTTATAAAGGAAAATATGTCGTTTGCAGATATGAAAAAGAAAAGAGGTTCCTCATTAAGCCGCCTCAGCGAAGAGCTTAATAAAATCAACAATCCCGGATTTGGTGTAGATGAGCGTTTTTGGAAAGCCGACTTGGACAAAGCCGGAAACGGTTATGCTGTCATCAGATTCCTACCTCCTATTGAAGGAGAAGATATTCCTTGGGTTCGAGTTTTCAATCATGGTTTTCAAGGACCAGGTGGATGGTATATTGAAAACAGTCTTACTACTCTTGGTAAGAAGGATCCGGTTTCTGAATATAATTCAAGTCTTTGGGCTACCGGTGTAGAAGCGAATAAAGATATTGTTCGTAAACAAAAAAGGCGTTTGACATACTATGCTAATATTTTAGTTGTAGAAGATGCTAAGCGTCCTGAAAATGAAGGGAAAGTATTTCTTTTCAAATTCGGTAAAAAGATTTTTGATAAAGTCAATGATCTAATGAATCCTCAATTTGAGGATGAAACTCCGGTCAATCCTTTTGATTTTTGGGAAGGTGCGAATTTCAAGTTGAAGATTCGTAAAGTAGAGGGCTTTACCAATTATGATAAAGCTGAATTTGCTAAGCCAACCCCATTGTCAGAAAATGATGAAGACATGGAAAGGATTTGGAAGCAACAATATTCTCTTCAAGACTTTTTGAAGCCTGATAATTTCAAATCTTATGAAGAATTGAATTCACGATTGAGTCGAGTTCTTGGTAAAGGAGTTGATCCTTCTATGCAAAGAGCTGAAGATACTGTAATTGGTCCTGTTAATCATACTGATGTACCTTTTGATGGTGGAGTGCCAAATAGACCGGCAGCTCAAACAAAGCCACATAGCGTACAAGGTGATAATTTAGATCAAGGAAGTTATGATGATGGTGAAGGAGATACTCTTTCTTATTTTGCTAAATTAGCAGAAGAAGAGTAATCACTTCTTTTTACTTAGTGAATCTTTTTTAGCGTCCGCGGCCGCGCGCTCTTCAACAACTCTAGTATCTTGCTTGATAATAGATGTTGAGTTATCAGTGACAGCATTAACGGACGCTTTATCTCTAGCTGCTCTTTCAGCAGCTCTTTGTTCATCTCTTAATTTTTGTTCTGCAGCTACCATTCTTTGATAGGCAACTGGATCAGATCTTTCTAAATTTGCCCGTTTAACTGTATCTTCTGCAAATAATTTTTTAGTAACCCAATCTGGAACACCTAAATCGATCATCATTCCTGCAATGATTTGAGGAATATTTTTAAAGAAGTCCATAACTGGGGTTATAACTTTATCATAAAGAGCGTCTACTGCCATTGTAAATAATTTTTTAATACCAGTAAATAAGGAGAAGTTGCCATCCTTATCTCTTAAATTTTTATCAATAAATTCTACAGCATTTTCAAAACCAAATTTCTCTAATACCCATGCAACTGCCTCTCCTAAGAGATTAGGAATTGCAAATAATACATCATCAAATACAGATTCTATACCAGAACCTATTGCACCTGTAATACCACCTTCTTTATATCCATCTACAATATTACTAATTACATCAAATGCTGAAAAAAGGAACCCAATAGGAATGAATACTTTACCGATAACTTTTGCAATCTTTCCTACAAACCCTAAAATGTCTTTTAATGGCTTAATCCAATCAGTTAAAGGGGCTATTATAGCCTTAAATGTTTTAGCAGCTTTTGTAAGAATACCGTCTTTAGGTCCAAATGCACCTTTAAATGAATCTCTAAAAGAATTAAAAGTTTTAATTGGATGAGCTAAAGCTTCTGCGTTTAAAAATCCTAGAGCACCAAAGTTAAGTACGTTTACTAATTTGAAAAAACCTTTAGTGATTTTTAACATAGTACCAAAGATATTATCAATAGCAGTTAAGAATCCGGTTTTTACTTGCATCAACTTACTACCTTCATCAAACATTGGCATCTTAAAGAAGCTTCCGAACTTTGTACCAAAACCTGCTTTTGCTTTTACTATACCTTCAGCTACATCATCTCCTATATTGAAAATTTTACTTTTCAATCTAGTAAACATACCTTGTTTTTTTAATTCAACACCATCAACATCTGCTGGATCTAGTCCTAGCATTTTTAATTGTTTTGCAAAGAAAGAACCTTTAGCTACTTTACTTGCATCTACGGCGCCATCACCTATATCTAATATATCAGCGTGTTTCTTCAAGAACTTTATTTTTGCTGCGTCTGATAACCCTTCTGCATCTTCAGCAAACTTTAACATCTTAGCTTGATCTTTTATGAACTTAATTTTATTCTTATCCATACCTTCAGTATGTTCAGCCATCCATGTTAACATTTTGGATTGCTTTTTCATAAAATTAAGTTTATCAGCTTCAGTTAAGTCTTCAGCTTTATCTAACCACTTGAGCATATTCTTCTGAGTATTGAAGAACTTAGTTTTATTTGCATCTGTTAGGCTTTCAGCATCAGTAGCCCATGAAGCCATTCTACCTAGAGCTTTAGTAAAGTTTCCTTTTTTAGTTGTTGCAAGAGCATCTGCAGTATCTTCAAATTTTAAAAACTTTGCTATATCATCTGCAAACCCGGCTTTTTGCTTCGTAAGTTCATCTGGGAATTTTTGTTCAAACCCAAAATACTTTTTCATATTAAACCAAAAACCACTTTTAGTTTTTCCTAAATCTTTAACATCTGTATCACCAAATCCGAAAAACCCTTTAAGTCTTGAAAAGAATCCTTTTCTAGCGGTATTCAGTTCTTTACCTGGAAGAGCATCCTTACCGGTAAACCAACCTACCCAAGAATCTTTAAATGCTGTAATAGCAGTAAGAAGTGCTCCTAATCCTCCAGCAGCAAGTCCACCTAAACTAAAACCTAAGTCTCCTAATTTTGAAGTTTCACCTGGTCCACCACCTTTATCTTTATCTTTAGCTAAACGATTTCTTTCCATTTCTGCTTCTAATCGTTTTCGTTCAGCGTCTTTAATAAAGTCAAGATATTGTTCAAACAGGTCAGCCGATTTAAATGTATTAGCTTCAATTGATTGAAGTAAGGTATTACTCATATTTCCTATACGAGTAGATTGTACCCAAAACTGGTCTTGCTTATCAAATGAATCTTTCATTTGATTTACCATCATAGCACCATTAATAGCATCTGCATTTAATTGAGAAGAGACTTCTTCTTGCCATTTTTGTCTTGCACTATGTTCTTTTGGATCAGTTTTTACTACTGCTTTTTCAGCCATACTTCTGTCTTTCTTCTTCCATTTTTTGATTTTCCTCTTCTATATGTTCGATTAGAAGAGTCATATAAATTTCTCTTTCATATACTATCATATTTTCTAGCTCAGTCAAACTCCATTTATGATTTTGCATTATAGCAAAAAGAGTTTTATAATAATCTATCAGTCCAATATGACTGAGCGCTAACCGAAAAAAGATTGTAGCCCCTCCAGGACTACCTTATCGTTCTTACCACACTGATCACATTTCCAAGATACTTCATGCCTCAATTTAGGCATAGTATTAAAGTAAGCAACAATCTTACCAAATTGAGATTGATTCAAACTATAGATAAAATCTTCTAGTTCTTCACTAGTACTATTTTTAATATCGTGATATTCTTCTTTATCATATATTCCAGCAATACAAGCTTTAGTAATTTGAAAGATAGAATCCATTTGAGATTCTTCTGCTGGTCTTGTCATTCTATCAATATCAGGGTATCTTAATTGTACTGATACTTGATCATTAAGTTTTACTAAATCTTTATGATCTTTGTTAACATGTAATTTAATATCATTACAATTGATTTCAACTGTTGTAGTACCGTTACATGTATTTTGATCGGGATGTCTCATCCCAACAGTTATTAGTTCACCTACTGAGCGGGCTCGTAGATTTAAAAATAACATTTCAACATCAAAAGAAGGTAATTTTTCTGTATCTAAATCTTCATCAAGCGTACAATTCTTTATTATTTGTTTTGTTGCTTGAACTATATCTTTAGTATCACCGCCTTCAAGTGCTGTTAATAGAATCTTTTCTTCTTTAACAAGAAAAGGTCTATATTTTACCGGCCTATCTACACTATGTAAGTTAATCGTATAGGTAGGGGTTTCCACCGATGGTAAAGCCATAATAACTCCAATTCAAATTATGTTCAAATAGCTTGCCATTTTCTGCAAACAAAGCTTACATTAAATTGACCTAGCTGATTAGTATTATCCCAAGCCATAGTTATTGCTTCAATAGAAGTTGGGAAAGTATCAATATATTTAGTTCCAGTTGTAGCCTGGTCTACACCTGTGGATTCGTTAGTTTGGTCAAATGCCAATACATCTACATCTCCTTTATACTCATCATAGTATTTCATATCTGCAGTATCCGGTGATACTGCCATATCCATCCATCTTACAAAGTAATTTCTTGCCTCCCAGGCATTAGTCATTATAAAACGTAATGTATATTCTGCGTAAGTATTTTCTCTAGCAATTTTGCGAACAGGTCCGTAATGTTTTAAGTCTGAAGTAGCTATTTGTCTTGCACCTAAAGGGGCTTGATCACAAAAGAATGAAAGATCTGCAGGTTGAGTTAAACCTTTAGGCCCAGAAATTATAGCTATAAATCTATTTGTTGGTGCTAACCCTTGAGCTGTATCTAACTTAGCTAAAAAATCGTTCGTATTCATAAGGCCTTTATCATAGCTCTACTGTCCATCCAGACATGTCCCTTACTTGCTTTTCTAAAATCTTCAACAGGTAGATGTATTGCTGTATTCCATTCATCAGCAGCAATATGTATAAAAGTACCTGAAGAGTATGTTATATCATATTTATGTATAGTTGGTTTAACTTCTTTATACCTAACAAAAGGTTTTACATCATTATATGTTATGTCAATATATGATCTTTGAGTATCTTCTTTTAAGTTGATTCTTGTAATTAATTTCTTCATCAATGCTTCTCTTAAATCATAAGGAAGATAATGAAAGTTCATTCCTATAAAACCTCTTTGCCAAGCCTCAATGGGGATAACTAATGGAAATCTATCATAATATTTTAGTGTATTTTTCCATTTAGGATCATAGTTCATAAAATACATATGACCTAGTTGGATCTCTTTTTCTCTAGTACCTTCTGAAATAATCCTGTATGGGTCTTTAGACATACGAGATCTACCAATAGTTAATTGATTTCGAAGAGTTTCGTATTTTTCTCGTAGCCATTGAATAGCTTCGTCTGCTAATTTTGTGAGTCGTAGTGCCATATCCTATGTCCTGTTTCTGGGTCGATATTTTGTGCAACCCACTGTACACCTACTATAGACCATATAATAACTACTACAATCCATAAAGTCTTATTCCAACTTGTTATTTTTTCGAAATCCACATTCATATGATTATTTAGACAATAATTGATCCTCTGTTAATATAACAAATTTCCAATTCTTTTGTTTACAAGCAGCACTTGCTGCTTTCCATTTTGCTTCATTTACACCGTATCTTTTCATTTCTAATATAAATCTCCCACTCTTTCTTTTTCTACCTGTATCTTTAGGAGGCTTAGTTTGAACCTTAGGTTTTATTTCTATTAGAGATATTTCAATTGATCCATCATGCTTTTTAGTTTTTACCCAGAAGTCTGGATAATATCTGTGTATTCTTCTATCAATGGGGGACCTATAAGGTATTACTACTTCTTCACTTGCCCATTTAATAATACTTGGGTTTTCATCACAGTATACCATAAAGCGTCTTTCCCACAAACTTCTATAAACTATTTTAGTGGGATCACCCTTATATTTACTACGATTTTTTGGTTTATATTTTCCTTTATAAGCCATGAGTTGAATCAGTATAAATAATTTACATATATTGACCTATTTATACATAAACGGAGAATTTAATAATGGCTGATAGTAATAGCCCGTATATCTATCCAAAAGAATTAAAACAAGGTGATGAAGGACATTGGGTTATGTTTACTTCATACCCTTCTGAATTTGGAGGAGGAACTGCTATAAAAGAGGAGTTTCAAGCTATATTACCTATGAGTGCACAGTCCATGATCTCTACCGCTGAAGCCATTTATGCTGAACAAGAAGGTTTAGGTACAGTTTTAACAGAAACAGCAAAAACTGCTGCAGCTGCTTTAACTCCGTATTTTAAAGGTGGCAAAGAAGGTACTGACATGACAAAAGCATTAGCGACTGCCGCTGATGCCGCGACAGGTGCTTCAGCCGCTGAAAGTGTTGCAGAGCATGGTATTTCACAAATGATAAGAAAAAATGATTTCTTAAAAAGAGCTGTAGGTGGTTTAAATGTAGCTGTGAACCCTAAAATGTCTTTATTATATCAAGGACCTGGAAAATTTAGAAAATTTACTTTTGAATTTCCAATGATTGCTAAGAATGAAGATGAGTCAAAAATAATATCAGGTATGATAAAAGCTTTTAGAGGTTCTACATTACCTGGATATGCAGCTGAACATATATCTTCAGACACACAAAGCCCTACTGGTGATACTCGTAAAAAAGGAGCTGGTTCTAACTTCTTTACATTTCCAAATAAATTTAAAATAGAATTTGGACATAGTAATCAATCAGGAGCTTCTTTAGGTGGTAACGGTACCCCTTTTAAAATAGCAACTTGTGTATGTAATGCTTGCGTAGTAAATTATGCCGCCGCAGGTGTACCATTCTTTTTTGAAAGTGGTGCCCCTTTTGAAATCAAAATGACGCTCACTTTTACTGAAACAATAATAATAACGAAAGAAATGGTTGAAGCAGGATTCTAATGTCATACTTTAGTTACTTACCAAAAATAGATTATAATATAACAGGAAGCAAATATTTCGAAACATCAACAGCTGTTGATATATTTGTTAGGAATTTAATAAAACAACAAGTTATAGATAAAGGTGTAGCATTTGATGAACATACTATTGGTGATGGAGAAAGACCTGATATAACATCATATCTAGTTTATGGCCATGTAAAATATGATTGGATAATATTTTTATGTAATAGAATGTTTAATCCTTATTTTGATTGGCCTTTAAGTTCTCAAGATTTTAGAAAGCTACTTCAAAGTAAATATGGTTCCGCTGAACGTGCAAGAAAGGTAATACATGAATATTATCAAATTATACAACCAAAGTCAGATACAGTAAATGAAATAAAAGTAGTAGTTGATAACGAGACTTGGTCTGGATTAAACGATACAGAGAGACAGCGGATAACAAAATATGATCATGAATTTCAAATAAATGAAACTCACAGAAGGATTAAAATAATTGAAAAGCAGTATATTGAAGGCATCTTTAAAGAAGCTCAACAAAAACGATATGGTGGGTAAAATATGCCTCACGTAGATGGACACTCAACTGATCCTTTTTGGATACAGAACGATAGAACACCGTCCGAATCACCCTTAGATAGTTTAACTCAACAAGAGTTAGAATCTCGAATGGCAGGTGATTATCTTATTGAAAAATTAGAGCTTAAATCGCCTAACGTTGATATGCCTATTAATTTAGCGCCCGTTTATGATACTGTATCTATCTATGAAGATATATCAAAACCTTATTTGTTAATGGATATAGCTTTAGTAGAATCTTTTGGTCTAAGAGAATTGATTCCAATTATTGGTGAAGAGTTTGTAGAAATTGTAGCTGCTACTAGAGGTCTTATTGCAGGACAAGGTTCACCACAAAATAATAAATTTGATGGAATTATACAAAAGGTTTTTAGAGTAACATCGGTGTCGCCTATTGTATCTAAAAATGATAGAATTAAACAATACGTTTTACATTGTTCTTCTGTAGAAGCTATCATTAATGAAAAGACTAGAGTAAGTCGAGGATATTTAGAGACAGAAATTAGTAGAGTTGTTAGAGACATTTATGAAAAAGAAATTATTGCTGAACTAACAGAGACATATGGTTCTTATATTGGAACAGAAAGAATAAAACCAATTGTTATTGAACCAACAGATGGTATCCATAATTTTGCATTTCCCTTTAAGAAGCCGTTCGATATTATGGATGATTTAGCAGAAAAGGCTGTATCTGCAGATGTAGAAGAAGCTGAGAATGTAAATCCAGATACTCAAGGAGACGTTCCACCAGTAAAACAGACAGGTGGAGCGTTATTTATGTTTTATGAAACTTTATCTAACTTTAGATTTGAAAGTTTAGAAACAATTTATAAACGTGACCCTAAACGAAGAATATATGCAAAACCTATGCCTGTAACAAGAGACAATGCTACAATGACGTCTTTTAATACGGCAATGGAATATGAAATTGATGGTCTTTTTGATGTTGTTGAAAATTTACGAGCTGGGATGTACGCTTCAAAATTAATAACGCATGATTCAGTCCGCATGCGATATGATATTACTGGATATAGTTATATTCTTAGAAATAATGAACCTATTGAGCAAGAATCTCCTGATGATGGAATGGTTACGCAGATGCAATTAGGTGGAGCGACACCGGAATCTTCAGTAAAAAAAGTAGATGACTTTACATTATCATTAGCTAGAGATGGCCATGCTGGTAAATTATGTACAGATAGAAATGATCTTTTACTCGATAAAGATAATGGGGAACGCTGTAAGATAAAATTTATGGCTACAGATTTTAATCATGCATACATGTATGAAAGAAATAGAAAAAAAGGTGGTGGTGGAGCAGAAACAGGTATAAAAGAAAACAATCTTGAAAGAAGAGTACAAGTACGAGATTCACAATTACAACAATTAGATAATATTAAAATTACTCTTAGAATGTATGGTGACTCTTCTTTAAGGGTAGGAGAAATTATATGGTTTTATGCACCCTCACAATCTGTACAAGAAGGTCAAGAAGAAGAATCAGATAAGTTTATAAGTGGTAAATTTATAGTAACGAAAATTCAACACAATTTTACTATAGATGCATATACAATGAATGTTCAGATTAGAAAAGATGCTTGGTACTCTGATCCACCTGCATTTAATCCAGAATTAAATCAAAACGCACAGATGTCTAATACTAGTAAAAAAGAATTACAAAATCAAAGACTGGGTGTACAAGAAACAACATTAACTTCTGAAGGTTCAGATAACAATTTAACACCAAATAATGTTGACGGTGGTGCAACTGGTGTAATACCGTGAGGGGATAATGGAACAAGAATTTATGGGGCGTGAAGGCTTTGTTTGGGCTGTAGGCGTCGTTGAAGATAGAAATGATCCTTTATATCTAGGGAGATGTAAAGTAAGATACTTAGGTTGGCATACTAGAGATAAATTAGAGCTACCTACTAAGACTTTACCTTGGTCATTCCCTTTAATGCCACTTACTTCAGCTTCACAAACTCAAGTAGGAACTAGCCCTACAGGTCCGGTTCCAGGTACTTGGGTTTTATCATTCTTTAAAGATGGTGAAGATGCCTCTGATCCTATTATGTTAGGAACACTTCCAGGAAGGCCAGATAGAGCTTGTGATCCAGAAGATGGTTTTAATGATCCACGAATGTGGTCTCCTAAACCTTTTCAAATAGATGAAGATACAGGTATGATTATTGATGGAGAAGTTGAATTTAAAGACTTACCTCAATTCCCATTAGATGTTAGATTTGATCGAGATCAAGGTGTAAGAATTATAGAGCGCACAGACGATCCTACAAAACATCCTGAAAAAGAATATTGGGAATTTAGTTACAACTTTCCTAATATAAGATTTTTAAATGAGCCTACTACACCTAGATTAGCAAGAGGTTTTAAAGATGCTTCAGCTAACCTTTTAAATAAAATAAAGCCCGGAAGTGATATTGGTACATTTGTAGTTGAAGGTAATTCAGATTCTCCTTTACAGCTTAAATCAAATTTAAGAATGCCTACTGATGGAGTAAGAGCAAGTGGTAGAGCAGAAAGGAGAGCATTTAGAGAGCCACCATCACCATATAATGCACAATATCCTTATAACCATGTCCATCAAACAGAAAGCGGGCATGTTATAGAAATGGATGATACTCCAACTGCAGAAAGATTGCATTGGATGCATAGATCAGGTTCTTATACAGAAATGGGACCAGCAGGCGATGTAGTAACTAAGGCAAGTAGAGATAATTGGTCTTGTTGTTTAAGAGATAGTTATGAACAAATAGGTGCTAACAAATTTTCTTCTGTTAATTATGGTTATGAATTATGTGTTGCTGCTCTAGGTGGTAGTGAAGATTATTGGTTAAGGGTAGCAGGTTTAGGAGATGTACATTTAGAATCTGAAGGCGGTAATGTAGAAATATATTCTAAGAACGGTGTTACTTTTGTAAATGCTAAACGAATTGAATTTAACGCTAAAGAAATGATCAAGATGTCTGCTCCAAGAATTCGACAGACAAGATTTCCTCGTAATGAGCCTAGTTTAAATCCTTCAGAAGAAGGTGAAAAAACAGGACAAGATATGGAAATTGCAGGTAATCAATCAGAAAGTATTGGTGGTGCAAAAACAGTAAATGCAGGTCAAATCGGCTTAAATACAATGGGAGCTTTTTCTACATCAGCTCAGAGTAAAAATGAAAATATATCACATGGATCAGAAGAATCAATTCAAGGGTTAAATGTTCTTTTAGGTCAATCAGCAGCTGGCAAAAGTATTTCAGTTCAAAATGGAATTGTTAATATAAGAAGTGCTGATGCAAAAGCACAAACAGGAGGTATATTACTTCATTTAAATGAGTTGCCTGTTTCTAGTCCAGCTTCTGCAAAATCGTCTGCAGCAGCTTATATGTCTATATTACCAGAGACTCCAATATCCGGACAAATTGAGTTAGGGTCAACGATGAGTAGTATAACAATGAAAAATAATATGGGTGAGATTTCATTAGGAAGTGTTGAAAATGGGTCCGCAATTAAATTAGAATCAGCAGGTCCAGGTGGTTCATTTATAGCAGAAACAGCCTTAGGAGGGAAATTTGAAATTACTAAGAAAGGCTTGATAAGTATAAGAACTGAGACTACATCTTTAAAAAACATTTTAAATACTCTTATTCAACATTTTATGGATCATACACATAATTATATGGATACATTAGTTGCAGGTGCAGTACCTCCAGCAATGCAACAGATGACGTTACCTAATGCCGCTACAACTTGGCACCCAGAAATTTTAAAATTACAAAGTGAACTAGCTACATTTATGGAATAATATGACAGAACCAAAATGGGAAAAACCCGAAAGATTAATACCGCACCCTAAGCTATTAGAGTTAATGAAAAAGACTCAACAATTAATATCTTTAGAAAATCAAATGATGGATGAAGTTAAAAAAGTGTTAGAAGAAAAATATAAGGAAGAGAATGGCAGCAGCAGTTGATTCTTGGTCTTCACAAACCATAGGTGATATAAGCACTTTAAAACCGTTTTTTGAAGCAGCTCAAAAAGGTCTGGAGCTCCATAAAGAAAATGCCGCTTTTATTAAAACCATTTATGAAGTTAATAAAGCTTTAATGCTAGCGACTATAGATCCTCTTTTTGCAGCAATAGATAAAATTTTAGATGAAATTTTAAAGTTGTTAGATGATTTACGTGGTTTAGGTTTCTATTATATACCTGTTCATTCAAAATCAGTCTCTACTAATGTAGAAAGAAATCCTATTACAGGTGGTCTATTTGCAGGTGGAAAGTATTATGCAAAAGCAACTAGGAAAGGAAACGGAAACCTAGTACCAATGAATGCGTTTAAAGGTGATATACCTGCAAAAAATCCAGACGGTTTACAGTTATATGTTGAAGCTACTGAAATGAATCCTGGAGGACATAGTCCTGAGGATGCAGCAAAGTTTAAAGACCCAGGCGGTTTTGATGCAACAATTCATAAAGCTTATGTTTTTGTAAATAATGATTTAGGTCTAACTACAATAACACCAATGGGTATTTTACAAACCATTGATAAATCATTTGATGATAAAAATGATGTACCTAAAGCTAATACAGAAATTTCTGAGGCTAGTTCTCAGTCTCTTGATAATGTTGCTACACAATATTTAGAAGAATTAGCTCCAGAAAAATATTTTCTATCAGGAAGACCAATATTTTCTCCATCTGCTCATGTAGGTGGTATCATTATTATAGCAGGTGCGCCAGATTTTGATAAGTTTAGTAATATTATGGAAGCGATTAATAAGTTAATTGATATAGATTCATTTACCAAATTAATTTCAGATGTAAAGAAAATTTGGGCATCAAAAGAAACATCTAAAATAAAAATATCTTGGGTTGCTGCTAAAAATATTACAAAAGGTGCAGGAAGTCTTGATGGCCCAGTTAATACGGAATCACCAGGACAAGCTATGTATATTGAAGGTGATGATTCTATGGGGTCTTTTAATCAAACAAAGTTTAAAAGAGCGCCAGATAGTGGAGCTATTATACCGACTTCTTGTGACAAAGTAGTAATGACTTATGGAGAAAATCCTGTAGCCGCCGCAGTTACTAAAGTACTTAGTAGTGAAAATATGGTAATAGAAGATGTTTCAACCTTAGGCCATAAAGATGCTACTCATAATGAGGATTTAACTGAGGGTAAAATTACGAGAAGACATACTCCAGTAAAAACAAATAGAAATTTAGTACCTTATCAAAATCAAGAATTAGAAGTTGAATATCTTACAAAAGGAGCAAAATTTCAAAAAGGTATGATTATAGCTCAAGGTGTCGCATCAGTTGGTACTGAAAATATGACTAAGGATGGAAAAATTGATAAAGAGACTGCGGAAGCAGGAGATGCAGAAAAGAGCGGAGGATCTGGAATCTTTTCACAAATTAAAGAAGGTGATGTTGTTTGTGGTAAGATAGTAGAAGAATATATTGCAGATGCTGTACCTGAAAAGCCTGATTGGAGAGGTAAAAGATTAGAAGAATTAATTCCTCAAATGGGGTCCATTTTAGATACTACTGAAACACATGTTAGGGGTATTAAAGCAACTGTTAAGAGCGCCAGAAAAACTCTTGATCCTATTATAGAATGGTTAGATGGTAAGATGGATGAACTTCAAGCATTTGCAGCAGAAATTGAAGGTATCTTAGAATTATTTGCTGTAGGAATTCCAGCTGCTGGAGTATATACTTTATATCTACCTCCAAAGTTAGGTGGGACAGCAGAATTTAGAAATAGAATGTTAACTGCTGGAGGACCTAATAAGCCACCAGAAATTTTAAAATTTTGTGCTGGAGTTTGTTTTCTAGGAGGAGGCCCTACCGGAGGACCATTAGTTAAGTCTGTTGAAACATTAGCATTATTGTTAGGATTAAGAGAACAGACAGCAGCAGAAGTAAAACAAACTGAAAACATGACTAAATTAGCAACTCCTGTCTTTGATGAAGAAAAAACATATATGGCAGGTGATGAGATTTATTATAAAGGAACTAATTATAAATGTCTGGTCAACTATACATCAGGAGAACCACCTATAGTAAAAGGATTTGAAAGCGGTGAAGATGAAGTTAATTCAGCATATTGGGAATCTCTTGGAGCTGCAACAGGTGAAGATGAACAAGTCTTAATTGGTGATCCTAGAACACCTGAGGAAATAAGAAAAGCTAAAATAGAATTTTTGAAAGAAACTAAAAAGCAATTAGGAGATATTTTAATTAAATTAAATGGTACATCAGGTAGTGCTGTAAGCTTAAGAAAGAAGATAAACGATGTACCTCTTTATGGTTATAGAGATCCTCTTCAAGACGACGCATTCATTTCATCAGGAGCAAATGAAGCTACTTTTCAAGATCTTCAAGATCTAAGAGATCAAGACTTAAACGAATTAAATTTACTAGTACAAAGAATCAATGAAATATTAGTTAAAGTAGAAATTACAATGATTCAAGAAACTCCAGATCCAGAGACTGAAGCAGGTAGTTTAAGATCTAAAGGAAAATCATTGTTAATATTAAAAGGTGAATTTATAGAAGAAGTAGATGATTTTGAAGGCGGACAAAGAAAAGTTAAACCAAATACAACTATTACTATAATGGATCCTCTTAATCCAGGCTCTGGTTCAACAAGAACTGTAGAGTATATGTCTAATACAACAGTAGCTGTTCTTGATGAACCATTTGCACCAGATATAGAAACTGCTTTACCTTATGATGTAATATTGAGTGATCAAAATGAAACTGATTACAAATACTTACAAGAATATAGAGCAAATAATACTCATTATTACCATCCAGGTTATAGGTTACGAGAATTTAAAGCTAAAGCAAATACTATTTCTACATTTATGACAACTGAAGGTGGTAAATATACTACATTACCTAATCATGAAGCAGGTTCTCGTTTTGGTCAAGCAGCTGAAAATACACCACGAACTACTGATCAATACCCACTAGGAACTATTATAGAAATAAATGGAACTGTTCCTGAGTCTGAAGGATTTATTGGTGGTGGAGGTGTTGCTGTACTTCTAGAAGAGGAAGAACAAGTAGCAGATTCTTGGAACGCTATTGGTGTATCTCAAGATGACCTTTTAATTGTAGTTTTAGATGCAGGAACGTTTACAAAGTATATTATAGAAGTTATAGATGATACACATATAGCAATTGATTCTATTATTCAATCTGGAGGTGGAGACTCTCCATCTGTTGATTTATTATATCATCCTGATTGGGATTTTGAATTGTCGATAGGTAAGAAACAAGTTAAAGCCCAAGAAGATAAGATACAAGATAGTAAGAATAAATTTGCTGATTATTTAAGAGAAATTAATGAAAAAGCTGATGAAGTCTATTCTTATTTGGATAAGCTGAATAACGAAGGCTGGTAATATAAATAGATTAAATTAGGAACTTTATGGCAGAAGCAACATTTACAGAGATTACGTATGACGCTAATACGGGTCAAACTATCTATTCTGATGTCGATCTATCTTTTAAACCGCACCCTGTTACAGGTGATATTGTAAAGACTAAAAACGCAACTGTTATAAAACAGTCTATGCGTAATATTCTTCAAACTAGGCAGAATGAAAGATTAGGTCATCCAGAAATTGGTGCTGGGGTCCAGGAACTACTATTCGAACCAATGAATAGTATAACAGAATCACGAATTGTTAGGAAAATTGCAGATTCTTTAAGAATATTAGAACCGCGTTGTATAATAAAAGACATACATGTAATGGGTAATCCCGATAGAAATGAATATAGAATAAGAATTATATTTACAATGCTGGGGCAACAAACTTCCGAAACTTTCGAAACGTATTTGTATAGGTAAAACATGGCAACTGATGTAGCTAAATTAAATGTTTCAGAATTAGATATGCCGGCTATTAAATCTAATATGATAGCCTTTTTAAAAAGTCAAAGTGAATTTGCGAATTTTGACTTTGCTGGATCTGGAATGGATGTAATAATGGATATGCTTTCATATAACACTTATTATAATTCATTCTATTTAAATATGTTAGCAAATGAAATGTTCTTAGATACAGCAGAACTTAGAAATTCTGTTGTGCAAAGAGCTAAACAAATGGGCTATACTCCTAGATCTGTTCAAGGAACAAAAGCAATAGTTACATTACAAATAATACCTAATGATACTGCAACAACAATGGTTGTAGAAAAAGATAAAAGATTTTCATGTGTTATTGATCAAAACAAATATATTTTTACTACTGCAGATTCATATAATGCAATCATTGGTGATGATGGAAGATTTACAGTTCAAAACGTACAGTTAAATCAAGGTATAAGACTAACACACAAATATGCAGTTGATTATTCTAATAAAGAACAAAAATTTCTTTTACCTAATCCGGGTACAGATATGTCAACGCTAGAAGTTACTGTAAAGGAATCACCAACAGCTACAACTATTGATACTTATACACAAGTAACAGATACAGTTAAAGTAACAGCAACTTCTAAAGTATATTTTTTATATGAAGAATTTGATGGTAGATATGAAGTTCAATTTGGAGATAATAAAGTAGGTTTTAGACCGGCAGATGGAAGTCAAGTTGTTTTATCTGCAAATATCTCTGACGGTGATATTACAAATAAAGCTGCAACTTTTCAAGCAGTAGATCCTATAGGTGGTTATACAGATGTTACTGTAACAACTACAACATCTGGGTATGGAGGAGCACCAAGAGAGTCAATAGAGCAAATAAAGTATAGCGCTCCTAAATTATATGAAACTCAAAATAGAGCTGTAACATTAAATGACTATAAACGATTAGTAGAAAAAGAGTGGGTTAATGCAGAATCAGTAACATGTTGGGGTGGAGAAGAAAATGATCCACCAAGATATGGAAAAGCTTATATTGCTGTAAAACCTAAAAGTGGTTTATTCTTAACTTCAAAAGATAAGAATTCAATTAAGAGAGATATTCTGTCAAGAAAAAATATGGTTTCTGTAACACCAGAAATTGTTGCACCTGATTATCTCTATTTAAAGATTACATCAGATATAAGATATGATCCAAATAAAACTATACAATCACCAGAACAAATAGGAACAAATATTGTTAATGTATGTTTGAATTATAATCAAAATGAATTAGGAAAATTTGACTTAAGGTTTAGATATTCTCGATTAACTACTTTAATTGATAATGCAGATCCAGCTATTTTAAATAACCAAACTACTGTGCTTCTATTTAAAAGGTTAGCCGTAGAGCTAGCACAAGCTTTTAACTATGCTCAAAATTTTTCTAACCAATTAAAATATCCATACGTCGGGTACCGGGGTACACTTACATCTTCAAAGTTTCAATATACTAATGAAGCAACATTAGTTTCAGAAACAGGTTGTACATTAGCCGATAAAGATGGTATTATTCAAGTGGTTAAAGAAGCAGCTGGAGAAGTTGCAGTTATTAATTCTAATGTAGGGACGTTAGATTATACTACTGGTAAAATGACATTAGTATCATTTAAACCTATAACAGTTGAACAAGTAGTTAATAATAATACTATTGAAATATACGTACAGACTAACGTTTTAGATATTACACCTATAAGAGAACAAGTTATTGTAGTTGAAAAGAAAGACGTTCAAGTTAATATGATTTCTGATACTTCATTAAGTACTGGAGATTTCCAAATGGCAACTTCTGATGAAATTCCTGCACAAGTAGTTTATGGAGCTAATACCGCATAATGGCTGATAATAGAATATCTGAAATAATACAAAATCAGTTACCAGCTTTCTTTACAGAAGAGGGAAGTAATCTTCCTGTCTTCATGACAAAGTATTTTGAGTTTTTAGAATCATATCAAATTGAATATACTGATTTAGAATTAGATGAATATAATATTGTTCAAGAAGATGATGATAGAGCATATTATGTTGAAGGTACTGCTATAGATCAAAGACAGTTAGTATATGAACCTTCAGATGATGCAGAGTCAACTGATGCTGGTATGCAATTCGGACATTTTTTCCCTGTTTATGGAAATAAAGGCCCAGCTTTAGCTGCTTCTGATGATGAGACTGTTTATGAATTAGAATTAGAAGAGTTAAGAGGTGTTGTTTTCTATATGCCTAGAAAAGGTGGTGCTAATGGTGGTAACTATGGTATAGCAATAAAAGATCCTCCTACCGCTGCATATACAAAATATGCAGCTGCTTCTAGAATTGTAAAAGAAGATTCTCCAGAAGATGGTAAAGCTAATACAGAAATTATAGTTGAATCGGAAAGAGGAGAAGATGCTACATTTGCTATTGGTGAAGTAGTTGTAGGTCAAACTTCAGGGGCTAGACTTTTAGTAACTGGTTATCAAGCAAAAAGTATTCCTGCTGGTAAATATCTAGAAACAGCAAATACTACATCTCCAAAATATAATTTAGATCCCCATTTATTATTTGCTCGACCTATTAATGAAAGAGCTTTACTTCATGGTGAAAAGATTAGAGGTAGAAATACTCGTGCTTTAGCAACTATAGGTGATACAGATAAGGATTTATTAAAGAATCCTCTTCGTGGCGCTTCAGATATGGATCTAGCAAATGATATTGATCGCGCTGATAATTATATGTTGCAACAATTTAGAGAAGATTTCCTATCAAATATTCCTTTTGGTTCAGTTGGTGATTTACGACAAGCGATTAAAACAGCAAGAGACATTTATAGAAGTAGAGGTACAGAAGATTCTTTTCTTTGGTTATGGAGAACAGTATATGGATCTGATCAATTAAGCTTTATCTACCCAAAAGAAAGACTATTAAGACCATCTGACGGAACTTGGAGTTCTGAAAAATCTATTAAAATATATTCAGGTACTGCTTTAAATGCTGATGAATTTAATAGTAGAATTATTAGAGGTGAAGAATCACAAGCAACAGCAACGATTGATAATTCTATTGCGTATGTTGAAGGTTCAACTGCTGTAACAGAATTATATCTAACAGATTATTTAAAAGGTTATGATGCTCGTTTTGATGTATTTTCTGATTTTAAACCTGGTGAAATAATAGCTACAGTTGATGCTTATGTTGGAGTAGGGGCGTTATTTGAACTTATGGGAAGTGAAAATGCTTCTGATGAAGTTAAAGCAATGACTTTTCCAGCAACTGCTTCAAGAGGTATTTGTATTCCTGTTATTGGTGATATTTCAATTATTAGTAATGGAACAGGGTATAAAGTTAATGATGAATTAGACATTAGAGGAGGAGCTGGAACTGGAGCTACAGCTCGTGTATCTTCAACAGCAAATGGTGCAATTGATGAAATTATAGTTGATGATGGTGGTAATGGATATATGGGTGGTGAAATGCTAATAGTTAATAGCGCCGGAACTAACGGGACTAATCATACTGGAGCAATTCGTCAAATTTTAGAAACAGGTAAATTTAGAACATCCAATTCAACAATTGATAAAGTTATTTCAACTGCTTCAGGTGGTTCATCACCTTCTGCTATTTCTTTAAATGCATTTTCGTTTTCTGTTGATGATCCAGGTGAAACAAGATATCCAGAAAATATTAATACTCATTTTAGTTCAAGTAATACAACTACCTGGGTAGCTGAAGTAGCTAATCAAGATACTGCAGACGGTGGAGCAAATATTTTACTTGAAGAAGGTGACGGTCTACTCTTACTTGATAGTACAGATGGATCTGCTGACGCTGGTGATAACGTTTTAATGTTCACATCTAATTTTGAAGATGCTATTCAACCAGGCTATTATGTATATGATACTAAAACAGGTACTAAGGGAACAATTGCTGGTCCATCAGTAAACTCTTCATGTTTTGTTTATGTAGTTGAGAGTGGTCAGTCTCCTAACTTTGTTGAAAATAGTTATGGTGATTTACATTATAGTGCAAATGGAACTGCAGTTCCTGGTAAATCACAAATGTTTCAAATTGCTTCAATTAAACCAGCAAGTTATTATGAAACAAATCAATTAGGTGATAATACGTATTCTATTGACAGTTATTATGGAGCAACAGAATATACGTTTACACCTTTTGGTGCTATTTCAAATGTTCAAGTTATAACAACTGGTATTGATTATTTAAGAGGCCCTACTTATGAAGCATCTAATCAAACTATATTAGGGAAAAAATCATACGAATTTGAAGATCCTGTAACTGGAAAAAATACTGCTGAATTAAAATATTTAAATTTTTCAGAAAACATTAGAGGTCAATATAAGTTTGGTGAATATCTTATAGGTCAATCCTCAGGTAAAAAAGTACAAGTAATTCAACCATACGTTAATTCTACAGCTAATTCTACATACAGCTCAATGAAAGTAAAAGAGGTTGAAACTGTATTAGCTCTTGAAGATGAAAGTGTTATTTTAAGTGGTCTTGGAACATTTGAAAATAATACATCTGCTCTATATTCTTTTTCAACAAAAGGTATAGGTGGCCATGTTACAATAGCAACAAATGGAAATGAATCTTGGGATATCCAAACAGGCGATTCAGGTAATAATACTCTTTCTATTGAATCTTCAAATACAATATATGGTTCATATAGCGGTAAAGTTGCCGTTAATGATCAAATAGAAGTATATGTTGGACTTAAAGGTTTAAATAACAGCACCGGTGGCGCTTATGAAAATTTATTAAAACCTGGTGATCAATATATTGGAAGAGCAAGTTTTAGATCTAGTGCAGTTTTAAGCAAAGCCATTTTAAAATATGGTCACAGCGAGACAGATGTAAATTTTGTAAGTAATGGTCCTACCCCAGGTTTAACAGAAGTAGATTTATATCAAGTAGCAAATGTAACAAGAAATGCTGATCAAATTTATACATATGAAGGTAAATTTACAATTCATCCTACTAATAATTATCATGCAATATATTTGCATGTAGGTACAGCATCATCTGCGTCATATACTTTACATGTAGATAAATTTGAAATGATCGATATTACAACTGGCGGTAAAATTGAATATGAAGGATTTAATAATGCAGATGAAACAGATCAATTTATGACCTTAGAGCCGCAGGCAACCTTTACTTCTGGAGAAACATTAATTTCTTTAACAGGTGCTAGAACAGCTAATTTAGTATCATCAGGTGATGTATTTGTAACAGAATCAACTGCAAATTATGGAAACAATGCTGTATTAAAATCAGGTGCTTTAAAAACAGGTGCTATTAAAGCTCTTACTATTTCAGCAGCAGGTATTAATTACAACGTGCTTCCTACAGTTACAGCTCCATCAGGAGATAATAATGCATCCTTTCAAGCAAATAGAACTACATTAACTAATTATCCTGGAACGTTTAAAAACAAATTAGGAATGATTAGTGATATTATTAGAGTTCAAGATTCATTCTATTATCAAGATTTTTCATATGTTTTAAGATCAGATATTCAAATTGGTACTTTTAGAGATATAGTAAGATCTTTTGTTCATCCAGCCGGGTGGGCAGTATTTGGAGAGATCGGTATTGAATTTCTTATTAGTATGTCTATTAGTACAGATACTGCTACAATTAAGAAAATTGAAATGTTCGTTGATAGAACACCTTCATATGTTCCAACATATGGTCCTCTTACTGTAGCTATGAGAGGTGTTGATACAATTTATAATAATACTACTCAAGGACCTTATACAAGTATAGACGGACAGATTAACTTTGATGTAGGTATTATCCATAACTATCATGTAGAATTCTTAGATCCAGAAACGATTGGGTTTGGTTCCGATGTTACAAAAACTAATTTTGCGTTTCACTTAGGAAGAGTAGATCGTACTACTATATTAAATGGTCTTGGATGGGACTATGAAAAGAACTATAGAGGAGATCTACAAGGTCAATTCGGTCCTGCTGCAAATACTCCATATTCTCATTTAGAAACAGGAAGAACAGAAATACCTCATAATTGGATTGAGCATGATCAATCTAGAGACTTAAATGAAAGTCTTAAGATTGCTCCTTGGTATCCAAATGCATGGATTGAATATAAGCATCCAATTTATAGCGCCCTTATGGCAGGAATGTTAAGAGACCCAGTACATTCAACACACTCATCAGGTGCAACAGCAGGTGCTCAAAGACCGCCAGATACTTTCTGGGGAATGGGTAACAATCCAAGAGATCGCAAAGGTGGAATTGAATACTGGCCAGAAATAGGTATATTAGGAAAATATACTTCACCAGATGGTAATGAAACAATGCCATTAGTTACTACTCATATAAGTTATGGTGAAGAAGAAATTGAATTAATTGGTGATGCTACTATAACTGTAATAAGTTGGAAAGAGCCTACTCTACCTATAAGGATGGCACATGCCTCATTACCAAATCTAACCGGTGTAAGTACATATATTTCTAATAGCATGGAAGGGTCAAAAGTACAATCCTTTCCAACCATTGATAGAAAAACTATCGAATATCCAAACGATGCAGATCGCATAATTGCTGTAACAATTAGCAGTACTGATTATCATTTTGATGGAGTAAATATTAATAATAGTGCATGGTCAAGAAAGCTTATTAGAGGTGTAACATATCGTTTTAATCAAGAAGATAGTACTAATGTTAATCACCCATTAAGATTTTCTGATCTCCTTGACGGTAAACATGCTGCAGGATATGTAGAAGCAACAAATCAATTTGAATATACAGCTGTTGGTACTCCAGGAAGTGGTGGAGCTTATGTTGATTTTAAAATACCTGATTATCAAGTAAGACCGGTAATAGGTTCAGGATCATGGTCTAAAGAACAAAAAATATTTGCATATTGTCATAATCATCCAGATATGGGTGGTGCAATACAAGCAGAAGAAAAGGTAGTAGTTAATGGTTCTGAATGGATGCATATTAAACCGCCTATGATTGCAGATACACCTGTTTCTGATGCAAGAGGTGTTTATAGAGATCCTACTTTTGAATATGGTGCATCATATGCAAGACCTAAAGATAAGAGATTGAATAATCCATTAAGAGCCGATAATAAGTTTGAGGTTGCAGTTGCAAATCTTAAAGCTGGAATGGTTGTAGGATTAAGAACAGATGGAACAATACAACAGGTATATCAAACAGGGAATGTTTGTTTTCCTAGAATTAACTACGTACATTCATTATTAGGTGTAGTACAGGCAGATACTTCTGTTGGAGAGTTTGTTGAAGTTCATGATACTGATGCAATAGAAGAAAGAGTTTATGATCTAACACCTGGTGCTGAATATTATCCTGATTATAGTAATAACGTTTATGCAGGTTATGTTACTACTACTGCCCCCACAATAACTTCTGCAGATAGTCTTGAAAGAATTAAATTAGGGAAAGCAGGTACTAAAGATCATATAGATTTACAATTCCCACAATGGAAGTTACACGTTTATCAAGCGAATGAAGATTTAGTAGAAGGAAATGTAGTAGGTTTAATGTCTAATGGTAAGATACAAAAAGTTTTTTGTGAAGTAGATGGAACAGCAAAACCAGTATTAGATGGAACACATTCATTACTTGGTATAGTAAAAGAAGATTGCTTATCTGGCGGATGGGTAGAAGTAATAACAAAAGATCAGACTCATGAAATGGCTACTTTTTTCCAAGGAGCTGAAACAACCTTTACATGGGCAACAGATACAGACCTTTACGTAGATTATAGAGATGCTTCTATAAAACTAAATGTAGCTTATAGTAATCATCCGCTTAATAAGATAGGAAAAACACTTGCTAAGCAAAGAGGTACAGAACAAGTAGTTTTAGTAACGTGTGATACACCTACTCATGGAACATATTCACCAACATGGGATAAAGCGAAAGCTAGTTGGCCATGGAATACTTACTGTCAAATCTCTACTGTCCCACATGTTGACGATTTATTCAGTAATCCAATTTCAGAATATGCAGGATTAGAAATAGACTTAACTTATCCACAGAATCCGACCCCAGTAGAAAATATTGATTCTGGGTCGACTATATTATTTGATGATATAAATATCATATTAGAGGAAGAAGATGGTATACTTCTCGAATCTGGTGATGAATTATTAGTGGAAGATGGATTACGACAATCAGATACTATTATTTTAGAATCTGATAGTGGTTCTGGTGAAGATGTAATTTTAAATGAAGATGGAACAGAAGTTCTATTAGAAACATCTGGTGATGATGAAATTTCATCTATGGGTAAATTTAAAATCGAGAATGATTATCTGTTATATGAAGACCTTATAAATCAAGGTAGTGATTATAGACGAATTAATATATATAGCAAAAATGATGCTAAATACATTGTAGGTAATTATACAACCAGTACGTTTAACGTACATGAGCGAGCGAACAAGTACTTCCCGGAAGGACGTAGTGATCGTGTAGCTCAACATGTAGTTTTAGAGTAATTAATTAATAAAAGATTGGAGTTATCGAAATGCCGGCTTTAGTAACAAACAAATTTAGAATGTTCAATGCAAAGCAGTTCAGGGAGTCGTTTGACGAAGACCTTGGAATGACGACATTCGCAAACACGGTCGCGGGCGATACATATTTGGAATCAAACATGTATCTTTTCATCGGTGGTGTCCAAAACTGGGCTAGTGTAGCTGGAGCCGCGGCAGCAGATACAGACACTACACCTCCTACACCCACCGATTCAGTTTCTAACACTTATTATAATCATTGGAAAGATATGATCGCTGCAAAGAAGATCGTATCTACTGATGTAACACATTGTATTCCTAGATATAACTGGGCTAACAACACAGCTTATTTTGCGTATGATAATGCTCAAAATGCTATGCTTGCAAATACCTTTTATGTTATGACTGATGAATATAATGTTTATAAGTGTTTAGCAAATAATAACAGCGGAGGCAATAGCTTAGCTAAACCAACAGGTCAAGCAGTAACTATTGTTACACCTGGTTCAGACGGATATAAATGGAAATATATGTATACGATTTCAGCAGCTTCTGCTTTGAAATTTGTAACTACAAATTATATTCCTGTACAACAAGTACGTTATACAAATACCGTTATGGCCGCCGCTACACAGGAAAATACTTTACAGCGCGCTGTAGAAAACGCAGCCGTTGATGGTGCTATCAACATTTATAGAAAAACAGCTAATGGAACAGTTGGTGGTGCTGAATATTTAATATTTGAAACTAACACATTAGATAACGGCTTTGGTAGTGCATATTCACATACTACTACTTCTGTCCGTATTCACAGTACTGCAAGTGCTACTGGTGACATCTATATTGGTTCAGATATCTTCTTTACATCAGGAGATGCAGAAGGGTCAGGTGGAACTATTACAGATTACAATGGTTCAACAAAAGTTATTACTTTTGCACCAGCCACTTCATCAGCAGCTGGAACAGGTGATAGTTTCCAAATTGCTCCGAGATTACAAATCTTAGGTGATGGTAGTGGAGCAAATTGTAGAGCGAACGGAACCAATACTTCAGGCTTAACTGATGTCATTACAGTTGCCGCAGGTTCAGGTTATACTAATGCCATTGTTAACGTTTTAGCTAATAGTTCTTGGAATACAGATGATGCCACAGTTCAAGCAGTTATTGAACCAAAAGGTGGGCATGGATTTGATGCCACAGAAGAATTAGGTGGATATAATGTTATGGTTAACGTTAGACTTGAAAATGACGAGTCTGGTGAATTTACAGTATCCAACGATTTTAGAAAAGTTGGTCTGATTTCACATCCAAATGCAGCTAATACAACTAATGATAATGATTTGGCGACCCCAGCTACAATTTCGTTAGCAGACCAAGCACTTAGAGTTACAGTTCAATCCTTTTCCGGATCTGCATATGCTTCAGATCAATTAGTAACGGGTTCTGTATCAGGTGCAACAGGTCGAGTAGTTGATTGGACTTCAGGAACAAGTAAATTGAGAATGACTCAAGTTACAAAAGGATCTAATACTTCAAACGGTTGGGACGGGACTCCAGGTTCTTTTCAAGCTAACGAGGCATTGACGGTTTCTGGAGGTGGTACAACTGCTAATACAAGTGCTATTGAAGGACCTGACTTGAAACAATATACTGGTGATATTCTATATGTTGAAAATAGATCACCAATTTCAAGAGCTAGTGACCAAATCGAAGATGTTAAGTTGATAATTAACTTCTAATACTTTAGTATTAAGGATAATAAGTGTCAGGCGTAAAAACAAATTTTAACATTGCACCATACTATGATGATTTTGATGGAGCTAAAAACTTTCATAGGATCTTATTCAGACCTGGTTTTGCGGTTCAAGCAAGGGAACTTACACAATTACAGACCATCTTGCAAGCGCAAACTACCAGGTTTGGAGATCATATCTTCAAAGAAGGTAGTAAAGTTTTTGGTGGAGATGTTACACTCAATACTCAAGTTAATTCTCTTAAATTAGAATCAGCTTATGATAGTGCTACAGTCCAAATAGGATCATTTGATGGTAAAACTATTACAGGTGGAACATCTGGAGCTAAAGGCTTAGTTATTAGAGCTGAAGCTCTTACTGTAACTGATCAACCTACTTTAATATTTTCTAAGTTAGGTGGTGGAGACTTTTTAGATGGTGAGACTATCTCCACATTAGAAACAACACCCGTTCAAGCTAATACGGTTAGTTTAAGTGGTGCTTCCGGTATACAATATGCCCAAAATACATCATCTATTGCAAGTATTACGGAAGGGTGTTTTTATGTAAGTGGGTTCTTTGTTTTAAATCCTGCACAAACTATTTCTTTAGACAAGTATAGTAACATACCAACAAAAAGAGTTGGACTAACTGTTACGGAAGATATTATTTCAACTGATGATGATGCATCCATTTTAGATAACGCGCAAGGTACTGCTAACTATGCAGCGCCTGGTGCTGATAGATTTAAAATGACTTTAGCATTAACATCTTTAGATATAGTAACACAAACTACAGCTACAGATGGAACTGTTACAACTACTTCTTCTACTATTACAGAGTATGCTGGTGAAAAATTTATAGAATTAGTTAGAGTAGAAGAAGGTATAAAAACATCAGAAACAAAATATCCGATTTATGGTGAACTTGAAAAAACTTTAGCTAGACGGACATTTGATGAATCTGGTTCTTATACTGTACGACCGTTCGGAATACAGTTAAAAGATCATAAACAAGGGAATAATGCTTTAATTTCTGCTGGATTAGAAGCAGGTAAAGCGTATGTAAAAGGTTATGAATACGAAAGTATTGCAACACAATATATCGACGTTGAAAGAGGCCGTGATACAGCAAACGTATCAGATTATATTGTTGCATCAGATTACGGTAACTCCTTATATCTAAAAAATGTTTTAGGTATTTTTGATACCTCTAAACATGAATTGGTAGATTTGCATTGTTGTCCTTCCGCTTCTGTTAATGCTATGATGAATGATACTAATGCATTAACAAAATACAATCAAACAAAGATGGGAACAGCAAGGATAAGATCGTTTGATTGGGAACAAGCAGATTTAACCACATCTAATACTACACATTTTCATTCTGTATATTCATCACGAATATATGATATACGTTTAGATCAAACTATTTCCGGAGAAGTGTCTGGCGAGGGTGATGACTTAACAACTATTGGTGTTCCAGCAAATATTACATCTTATTCAAATAACGCTTATAAAGGTGCTACATTAACAGTTAACACTACATTAAGTGGTACAACTACTAGTGATACTGTTTCAATTGCTGAATATATTGCTATAGGTTCACAACATACAATTAAAGCTAATACTGCTTTATCACAAAAAGTACAATCTAATTCAACGTTTACTATATCATTTAAATTTCAAGATTTAGGATCGTTGATTGTAAAGCATGCAACTATAGATCAATTAAATGCTGCTAATACAACTCATGTTATAAAAACAACAGCAGCTGACATAGATAAATTATCTAAATTTAATAATGACCCTGAAGGTATTGCTCAATTAAGTGGTGTCAGTAAAAATACATTACTATATCAATTACCGTTTTCACCATTAGCAACCATACCTGATGGTGTTACTTACACTTATAAAACAATGCAATCAGTTTCTGTACCTGTTGCAGGAACAACAACTGTATCTACTTCATCAGGCGCCTTTATAGGATCTGGCGCACAACCAGCATCAACAGCAAAAGAATTATATACAGTTACAGTTAAAACTATTGATGATCTTGCAAATCCACCAATTGATAATAAAACAGGTGAAGCATTAACTGCAGGACAAATATTAAATTTTGATAACGTTACAGGTAGAACAGCAACTATTGATAGTCAAACTCAAACAACATTGAATTTAAATTCAAAGAGTGGAGCTTATCAAGTAGAGGTTCTTTCAACTATTAGAACAGCTAATGCATCTCCAAGATCAAAAACTTTAACAGTTGGAAATACAACTAACTTATCTTCAAATACAGATATATCTAAGGGTCAAATTCATTTTCTAGAACCTAATAAAAAAGCAGGTAAAAAAGATAACTTGATGATTTCTGATGTAGTTAATTTAGTTTATGTAGTTGATTCAGGTGACCCTTCACAACCTGTAAGTCAAGCAATGTTAACAGCACTGAGAGATTCAACATCAACAACTGCTGTAGATGTTACTTCTAGGTATGAATTAGATAACGGACAACGCGATAATTATTATGATTGGGCTTCTATTACATTAAAACCTGGTCAAGCAGCTCCCGCAGGGCAAATATGTGTAATTGTAGATCACTTTAGTAATCCTGCTTTGACACCGCCAATACAAGATGCTCTTGCTGGATATTTCTCAATTGCTTCATATGCAGATGTGAGCTCAAATACTGGATACCATTATGGGCTAGATGGTGTTAAAAGAAAAGGATTTAACTTTTCTGCTATTCCAAAATATACAAGTCCAACAACTGGTGAAGAAATTGAATTAAGAGATTGTATAGATTTTAGACCTACACGTTATTCAGCTAATAATGATAAAGGTTCTAATACTACAAATGATATGACTTCTAATAATGAAGCTATACCTTCTTCACAGTTAGGTTCTGCAGGTGGTACACCAGATCCTGAATATACGTTCCAATTTAATATTCAATATTATTTGGGACGAAAAGATAAATTAGTTCTTTCTAAAGATAGGAAATTTAACGTCATTAAAGGTGTTCCAGCTCTAGAGCCAGTAGCTCCACCAGATGATGACGATTCTATGACATTGTATACATTAACTGTTCCACCTTATACTTTTAAGACAGAAGATATAAAAACAAAGTATATTGATAATAGACGTTATACAATGAGAGATATTGGTAAGTTAGAAAAGAGAATAGAAAACCTAGAATATTATACAGCATTATCTATGTTGGAAAAAGAAGCAGCTGCTTCATCTATATCTGGCGGATCAACACAAGATTCACTTTTTAATCCAGCTGGTGATAGATTTAAGAACGGTATTTTAGTAGATGGTTTTAAAGGTCATGGAATAGGTGATGTTATAAACAACGATTATAGATGTTCAATTGATATTGAGAAGAACGAATTAAGGCCTCCATTTAAGACAGATAACTATACATTTCAGATGACAGATGTTGGAGGTTCTAGTAATAATGTTCAATGGCACTTTCCAGGACAAGAAATAGTAACATTACCTTATACAACTGCTAATCTAGTAAATCAACCATTAGCAAGTACATATAAAGGAATTAACCCATTCGGTTTAGCTCAATTTACTGGTGGTGTTAAAACTTACCCAGATACTGATACATGGTATTCTACTTCAGTTCGTCCTGAAGTATTAGTAAACTTAGAAGGTGTTAATGATAATTGGCAATTTGGTGCTTATAGAGCAGGACATGGATCTCAGTGGGATAATTGGACTAAGAATTGGCATGGAGAACAAATCAATCCAGAGCCAGAAATAAGTGTTAAAGATGCCGGTGGTACTTCATCTAGTGTTAGAAAAGCAAAACTTATTTCACAAGGTCAAACACGAAGAGGTATAACTTCAAAAAATATTCCTGATTCAATTAAACGATCATTAGGAAATAAAGTAGCAGATATTTCTATGACATTCTGGATGAAACCTCATTTACTAGGTTCTCAGTATACTCCAGATGATAATAGAATTTATTTTGTAGCTAGAGGTTTAAAACCATCAACAAATGTACATATATTTTTTGATGGAGAAAATGTTTCAGCAAATGTTTATCCAATGCCATTTTTAACACTAAATGGTGTTACAGCAGGACAACATTTACAGTTAGGTGAAACTATATCTGAAGGTTCAAACGTTGCTCAAATTATGTTACCACAATTAACTACTTCAGGTGGAACTGCAACAGCATATATTAAAGTAGTTAAAGCGTTAGATCTTAATGGAGACCATTCTGACTTAGATCAAGCTTTTTCACCAGGTTCAACAACCATTCTTACTTCTAATAGTGGAGTATCTGGAGTTGTATCTAATAGAACTGTACCTACAAAAGGTCAAGCAGATTATATGGCGTCTAATCAAGCCGGAGAATTTGCAGGAATTCTTTCCTTACCAGGTAGTGCTCATAAAACAGGTGAAAGACTATTAAGAGTTACTGATCACGCATCAGACACAGTTTCAGCCTCAACAATGGCAGCAGAATGTACTTTCCATGCAAGAGGTTTAGTAGATGGAAGAGAGCCAACTTCAGTATCAACAAGACCTTCTGTATCACGAAGAGAAGACGTTACTAATGAAAATGTAACAACAAGTCCAACTAATAGAGTTGAAGGGTCATCTCAATGGATGGACCCAATGGCTCAAACATTTATAGTTAATAAGAGTAATTTTCCAGAAGGTGCTTTTATTAAATCAATAGATTTATGGTTTAGACAAAAAGCAACAGCTAATAGTTCAACACCACAATTACCCGTTACTTGTCAAATTAGGCCATTAATTAATGGTTTTCCTAGTTCCGGAACTATACTTCCGCATGCGGAAGCAGTAAAAAGACCTGAAGAAATTAATACTATAGTAACAGCACCTGATGCTTCAAATACGTCTCATTATACAACATTTGAATTTCCTGCACCAGTTTACGTAACAGGTGACGAATACGCATTAGTTATTCTTTCAAATAGCTCTGAGTATCAATTATGGACTGCGGTTCAAGGAACAAGTCCTTTAAGTGATGCATCAATTAGTCCTAATATTAGAATACCTAAGCAACCAAATATTGAGACAATGTATTTACCAACTAACGCAGGTATGCCGCAAGTATCTCCAGGTGAAGCATTAATGTTGAGAATTAATAGATGTCATTTTACAACACAAAATCAAGGTAATATAATTTTGATGTCTAATTCTCATAGTCAAAATATGTCTACATCTAATGTTCATTATGATGCGTATAAATTTAACACTTCATTTATGAAATTTGATAGTTCTACAATTGGAACATCATATAAGACAACTAATACGGCTGGAGGGTATTCAACTACAAATTATGTAACTGGTGAAAAAGATAAGAACGTTTATCTTGATGAACGAATGATGATGCAATCTAATACAGCAAATTGTTTTAGTGCACATATTACATTACGTTCAACTTCAAAGTTTGTTTCACCATTAGTTGATACTACAAGATTTACTTTAACAACTGTTGAGAATGATGTAGATAACGCCGCTCTTGCAAACTCAGATATATACGTTATTAATGCTGGTGCAGGATATACTTCATCAGCTGTAGGTACAGTTTCTGGAGGTAATGGTACCGGAGCAACACTTTCATTGACAGTTGCAGCTGGTATAGTAACTAAAGCTACAGTAACTAATGGAGGCTCTGGATATACTGGTACCCCAACAGTTACAGTAACAGATACAGGTCATACAGGAACTAACTTCTGTAATATAGAAGTAGGCAGTGAATTAGATAATGAAGGTGGTCCTATCAATGCTAAATATATTACAAGAAAAGTTAATCTCGAAGATGGTTTTGAAGCAGAAGATATTAAAGTTATTGTTAATGCTTATAAACCAGAAAACGCTTTAATACACGCATATGCAAAAGTATTAAGCCCTGATGATGCATCTGCTTTTGATGATAGAGATTATATTCAGTTAAATCAAGAGACTGCAACATCTGTTCATTCATTAAATGAAGATGATTATAAAGAGTTTATATTTAAATCTCCAGGTGATTCAATTGATTATACTGACACAGCTGGAACTCAATATAAAAAGTTTAAAACGTTTTCAATTAAATTATGTATGCTTTCTTCGAATACATTAAAAGTACCTAAAGTGAAAGATTTGAGAGCAATAGCGTTAGATGAGTAAAGTACAAACAGAAGACCCTCGTTTTGTTAGAGATATACATTCGAAGGCATTATTAGCCACAGATAGAGACGCCCTAAATAAACATAGGTTAGCTCGTCAAGCCGCACAAAAGTATCTTACTGAAAGAGAAGAGCATAAGGCTGAGCTAGAAAGATTAAAGACTACTGTGGATAACATAGAAAAATTATTAATGAAAGTTTTAGAAAAGGATAAAGATGGCAGCTAATGTAGCGTTATCAGATACGTTTGATTTATGGAGAACTCGTACAAATCAGCTTTTGATGTACACTCAGACACAGGGTGGAAAAGACGTATTACACGTTTCTAATACTACCAATTCGACATCTAATACAACAGGTGCAATTACTTCAAACGGTGGTATAGGAATTAAAGCGTCGGCTGTCATAGGTGGGGACGTTCTCACACATTCAGGCTTAACTGTAACAAAAGTTTCAAGTTTACAAGGTAATACAGATATTGGTGATAGTTCAGCAGACACATTAACAATTACTGCAAGACTAGATGCTGATGTAATCCCATATACAAATGGAGATAGAAATTTTGGTAATAGTACATGGAGATGGGGAACAGTACATGTTAGTGGTATAGCTGGTTCTAATTCATCAGCTTCTTTACTTATACCACAAGGTACATCTGCTGAAAGAGCAGGTACAACTGGTGCAATCAGATGGAATACTTCACTAAGTAGATTTGAAGGAAATACAGGAACATTATTTTACCCTTTAGCAGAACCACAAGATCAAGATGGCGATACAAAAATTACTACAGACAATGCAAGTGATGAAGATATAATTCGATTTTTTACTGGTAATAATACTACGCAATCAACTGAAAGAGTTAACATTGGTAATTCAGGAAATGTTAGTATCGGTACAGGAGCAACTCTTGGTGATGCAATGTTACATGTCGGTGGTACAGCTAACGTTACCGGCACAACGAACTTTACGAATCGCGTTAATCTGAAGGGTAATACACATGTGGATGGCGGTAACTGGGCTAATGTAGCTGTTGATGATTATGTTAACTTCGCAACAGAATCTATGACGTTAGATTCTAATACAGTAATTATAACAGGTAATTTAGTTGTTCAAGGAACCAGAACTTATAATGATACTACTATTATGGTTTCCGAAGATAAAACAATGGTCTTTGGATTAGCAAGTAATATCTATAGCCAATCAGATGCTAGTTCTGGTACAATTACTTCTCAAAGAAACAATTCAACTGAAACGCATGGACTATCTGTCTCTGATAAAGTTTTTATTACTGATGCTGGTACTTCAGGTTTAACAGCAGAATCAATTTATACAGTTGCTACAGTACCTACGACAACCACATTTACATTAACAGGATATTCAGGTTCTGGATCTTTTGATTTTGCAAAATGTCATACAGATGCGACAGCAAGTGATGCTGGAATTATAGTTCCCGGGGCTACCGTACATAGTATACGGTATAATAGTACAGTAGGTAAATGGGTTGCCTCTGATGGATTAAAGAGTAACGGTGCTGCACATTTTACAAGTACAATAGATATGGATGGTGATTTAGATATTGATGCCGATATAGCACACGATGGTGTCATGACGCACGCAGGTACATTTAAAACAACAGCCGGAGGTTCTGCAGCTGCTAATTATATTTTAAGAAGTGGCGATACAGCAGGAACAAGTACTTGGGTAGCTTTTGGAATATATGATTCATCCGGAACAAGACTCGGACCATAATATAAAGACGATGAAAACAAATGGCATCACCATTAAAGGTTATAAATTCTGGATCGGCTCTCCAACAAATGACCGATGCAGAAATAGACAGTATGATAGTACCTCTTGTTCTGCAGGAGTTTGCCTCTAATCAAACATATAATGTTAGGGGAAATGTAACTGCTTACGCAAACAACTCCGGTAATGCAGGTACTTTTGATAATAGGTTTCGTAATGACGACGTGGGTGATCACCCTATCTCTGCAGGTAATTTCGATACAACTACTTGGTCTATTCAACAAGAACAATCAAACGCAGCTGGTACAACAAATGTAATTTACCCTACTAAGTGGATTACCACTGGCGGTAAATTACAAACGATGACGACCGCAGAACTACAAACTACTGTTTTAGCTAGGGTTGCTAATCATTGGAAAACTACTACTTACCCTGTTGGCGGATATTTTTTTGGAACTGCTGCTCCTGATAGTGATACATGGATTTATTGTGGTGATGTTTTAACTGAAACTTACAGACAAACCGGCGCTGATAGTTCAATTGATTATAAGCTCTGGAGAAAAACTGCTCCTAATACTACTTCCGGAAGTCGTCCAGTTTATAATAGAACATCAAATGATGGTGTTCAAGAAATGACTGATGATGATATTAAATCATTAGCTGCGGAATGGAGAAATTATCTATTTAATGTTGAGTCTATAGGTCATTATCAAATGGTTACAGGTGCTTCCGCTCCTGGAACAGGTACATGGACTCAAGTAGGAACATATACAGATTATTTAACAGATACAGGTAATGTAATTTATTCTCAAGGATATGAAGGAATATATTCAGCTGGTTATGAAGGAATATATTCTAATCAATATTTGGGAATGTATTCAGGTCAATTTGCCGGAATATATTCAGGTCAATTTACTGGTATATATTCAGGTCAATTTGCAGGAATATATTCACGTGGTTATGAAGGATTTTATTCACAAGGATATTCTGGTGGTTATGAGGGTGGATATCAAGGGCCATATATAGGTAATTACCTAGCAGGATTTATGGGTGATTATCGTGGTGATTATGAAGGAAGTTATATTATGACATATGGGTCAGGTGGTGAGTCACCTAACCCTAGAGGATCATCTGAAGGTCCTGCATATACCGGAACTTATTCTGGTACATATTCTGGAATTTATTCCGGAACATTTTCTGGTATTTTTTCTGGCGTATATTCTGGAGTTTATTCAGGACAATATTCAAATCAATATGCAGGGTTCTATTCAAATCAGTATGAAGGGATATATTCACAAGGTTATCAAGGAATTTATTCTCAAGGTTTTGAGGGATTTTATTCACAGGGATTTGAAGGATTTTATAGTATGTTTTATGTTGGCATGTATAGTAATCAATATACAGGAATTTATAGTAATCAGTATACAGGTTTAACAGTGTTAGCATCATTAGGTTCTACAACTTATACATTCTGGAAAAGGGTTGCGTAATGGCTACTGATGGCAACTTAATGAGAGTTTACCCCTTAGGCGGTAATACAGAACTCGCAAGTACTACTAGCGGAAAACTGTACATAGGTTCAGTAACAGAGACTGGTAGTGGTGGTAGTGCTAATATTGGTAAGATTACAACTATTACTTCTACTCCAGGTTCCGGAACATATGATAATGTTTTTGCAGCAGGAGATTATCTTGTTATTAGGCATCAACAATATGGAATGTTAGGTATTGGACAATGGATAAAAGTTCAATCAGTTTCAGGTACTGGTGCAAGTGCCGAATTAACTTTAGAAGATGGAGCTGCAGAATTTTACAAATATTTAAATTCATCTGGAGCAAGTTATACAGGACAAACTAGTGTAGGTATAACATTTGAAAAAGTAGAAGGTTGGGGCGTTAGACAAATGACTAATGATCAAGTTGATGATTCAGTAGTTGTTGAAATTTTTAATCGATGGGGAAGTTATACCAAAGGAACAGCATCTCATGATGACTGGAGAGGTATGGTAAAACCTTTATCTGGAACTTCTAATACTGCTGGTTATGATTTGGTAGGAACTGTTGGAGAAAGATATAGAAGCCCTGACGTAGTAGGTGATCATCCAGTTGCAAATAACGTTACTATAACTAATTATTCATTAGAACAATGTACCGGGTCAAAGCCTTTTAATGGATCTACAGATGCAACACATGTTGATGATTTTAATAGTATGGTACATTTTCTTGGATATGACACTGCTTCAGGAGATGGAACAAAAATTGAAGAAATATCTGATGCAGAGCATCAAGGTCCGGGTCAAGTAATTGCCAGATGTAATGCTTATTTTACTTCATCAGCAAATACTGTTGGTTCTTATCATATTGGTACTGCCGCGGGAGATTCAGATACTAGTTCTTGGCATGATGAAACATGGTATACAGATACAGTAATAACATCGTCAGGTTCAGCAAACGTTGCATATCATTTTTATAGAAAAGAATCTGGTATTGCTCGAGGTTGGAGCGGTACAAGATCTTTATCAAATGCTAATACAGAAGCAAGAGCTGCAAATTGCGTAACCCATTGGAGTGGTGCTAACGCTGATTATGTTGCAGTAGGAAGTTATCCTCGCGCGGCGTCAGACGAAGTATTATTCCAACCAATTTATAATCAAAGCAATAGTCAATTAAGAGCTGCAAATTCTGTTCAGGCGTTTGGTCATTCTGCTACCTTACAAGATACTGCTGATGATGCCGGTATTCATTTGTATTGGATTAGTCATTTATGTTCAACGGTAAATACTAAAATTATTGGTTCATATGATTTAGTAACAGGTAATACAGCTCCTGGAACTGGTACATGGCAATTTTGTGGTAACGTATATGATAAAGTTACAACAGTTGGTGATGTAATATATTCACAAGGTTATGAAGGAATTTATTCTGCAGCATATGAAGGAATTTATTCAGCTGGGTATGAAGGAATTTATTCGTCAGGATATACAGGTGCATATATTGGCGCTTATACAGGTGCATATACAGGTGCTTATGCTGGTGGTTATGCTGGTGGATACACAGGTGGGTATACCGGTGCTTACGCAGGTGGATATACTTTAACTTATGGATCTAATACCGGTGTACATCCTGAATCAGAAACTAACCCTCAAGCATCATCTGAAGGTCCTACTTATTCTGGAACATATTCTGGAACATATTCAGGAACCTACTCTGCAACATATTCAGGTACATATTCAGGAACTTATTCTGGAACCTACTCAGGTACTTTTTCTGGTATATACTCAGGTCAATATGTCGGAATATATTCAAATCAATATGGTGGTATATACTCAGGCCAGTATTCAGGAATTTATTCAAATCAATATACTGGTATAACAGTATTTTCAACTCTTGAAACACAAAATTATAGTCTTTGGAAAAGAATCGCCTAAATATTAATAACAACATTATGAAGAGGTTTTATGGCTGAAGAAGCAATCGAATCCACTGAACAGTGGACTCATGATACAATGATTGAAGGATTATGGCGCACCGGTGAAAAAGAAGAAGTTTCCATTCTATTCGAACGAAAAGATAAATCTAGATACTCTGGTCAAGCTGTTAAAGGTTCGCGAGAATGGAAAGATTTCTTTTTTAAATTTACTGAAGATCAAGTAGATGCTTTTACGGATGCACATCGTGCTCAGAGAGAAGCTCGGGGCCCTCGTCCTAATCAACAAAAAGAAATTAAAAAAAGAGAAGACAAACAAGCAGCTGAAAGGAAGAAAGCAGCTGATGAATTAGAAACTCTTTTTCGCGCAAAATTAGAAGCTTTTGAAATACCAGAAGTTAGAGATAGTGAAAATCGAGAATTAAGATCTCGAATTAGAAAATCTAAATCGTTAACTGAAATTTCTGCATTAATAGCTTCCCTTATTACTCTATCTATTATCAGGGTAACCTTAAAGGCAGACGATCTGTTAGATGAAACACCAGAAGTAAAAGAAACTTCTGGAACAATTGAAGAAGTTGCTAATGAGGTTCCGAAGGATGAGAACTGATGAAGGTTTTTTATTAGTAGCTACTAACTTTAAGCCGTATCATACTGCGGCACAAATGTTAGCAGATAGTTTAAAAGAATTCGCTCCCGAACATCCAGTAATACTTTTTACAGAAGATAAATGGGTTGACTGCCCAGGCAACCATATTTTCGATGAAGTTCATGGAGGTATGCCTTCTTCTAATAGAGCGAAACTATTAGCATTAAAAGATACTCCTTTCGATATAACATGTTATCTAGACTCTGATATGATTTGTATACATCCTGATGCCCCTTTGGTATTCAAAGGTCTGAAGGACGGATACGATATGGCATGGACTAAGATTAGAACTTATGCTGCCGCAATGGTTTGGTGGGATAAAAATAGATTAAAAGTTCCTCATGGTGGGATGTGTTTATATAGAAAATCAGATAAAATGATTTCTTTTATGGATGAATGGTGGCATAATTGGAATTGGAAAAAAGAGCAAACATGGGAATGGGATCCAAGATGGGAAGGAAAATATCCTTATTGGGAAACTAGAGGTTGGGATCAATTTCCTTTACATTTAATGATGGGAGCAATTAGAGATGATGATCCTTGGTATAGACCGGATATAAAATGGCATTGGATATATGGAGGAGACCCTCCTTGTACACCTGAGACAGAAGATTGGTGGGACGGTAGAGATTCAAGATGGAATTGGATTATTGGATATCATTATGATAAAGAAAATTTAACACCAGAAGATATAGTATTTCACGATTATTCATGTTTATTATTTAAAAGTCAATATCAAAATGGAAGAGTATGAGTCATACAGAACGCATTGCTAATTATTGTAATGATCAAGGTGTGTTAGATATTTTAGAAGAAATTGGTGATTATCTGGATAGTATAGATTTAGATAGTATTAAAATTAGAGAAGGTCGTCAAAATAAACCTAAATGGAAAGCATGTGTTTCAGATAATTATTTAAGCACGTTTAGAAAAACAGTTAGACCTGGACCTCCATGGCATCAAAATATAGCTGATCTTTTATTAGATTTAAATCAAAGAAATCGTAATAAAAAGATTGCTGATCTAGCTACTAGTTTAGGAGCAAGAATAACAGGAAAAAAACAAGCTCTTAGTGCAATATATCCTCCCGGTGGTTATCTAGGTTGGCATACTAATGCAGATGTTCCAGGTAGAAATATAATCTTTACTTGGTCTAAAACAGGTGAAGGTCTTTTTAGATATAAGAATTATACTAAAGGATATAATTTTGATATTCCAGATTATAAAGGTTGGAATGTAAAATCTTTTGATTGGTATAGTCACGGTGAAACAGATAAGGAAGGTTATAGTTGGCATTGTGCAGGTTCAGAATGTTTGAGAGCAACTCTTGCTTTTGTAATTCATAGCAATCCAATGTCTGATGAAATGTTAGAAGATGATTTTAATTTAACACCTTGGAGTCCAGGATGCTTTATTAGTGAAGGTGATTTACAGCATAAATCAGAGTGGTGGAAAAATACTAAAGAAAGTATTATCAATTATGAATTAGATGATGATTTAATTAATGAACTTGATAATAGCCCTTCCGGTGTAAAATATGGTCCTCGATAAAAAGCCTCCATATGTAAGAATACAGAGTGGATGGTTTGAAAAAAATCGCGATAAAATTATTAATGAATTAGAACCCTTAGTTATAGAAGGAACAACTGTAGGTGGAAATAAAAGTAAAAGCAGGAAGTCAGATGTTCATCTTTTTGATATTTGGAGGTTAGATTTACCAGATTTTAAAAAAGTTATTATATTTAAAATCAAAGAAATATTTGTAACAGAAAATAAAAAATATCGATATGATCTAGATTACTCCACGGTTAATGTACAATTTACTAGATATCAAAAAGATGAATTTTATGATTGGCATTCAGATGATGGAGAGCTTAACACTCATATAAAGACACAGAGTGTAAGAAAATTAAGTATGACAATACCTTTAAACGTTGATGAGTATAAAGGTGGTGATTTAGAACTTAAACTTCCTGAAAATGGTAAAAGAATTATGAAACTTGAACAAGGAAACGTAATAGTATTCCCAAGTTTTATAGAACATAGAGTCCTTCCCGTTACACAAAATACGCGATATTCCCTGGTAGCTTGGGTTTCAGGACCTCCTTGGCGATAAATACCATATAATAGTATACAATCGTTTTGTTAGGAACTGAGATATGGCTAAGCCACAAACACGCGACCAACTTAAACAATATTGCCTCAGACAATTAGGCCATCCGGTTATAGAGATTAATGTCGATGATGATCAATTAGAAGATCGTATTGATGAAGCTCTACAAGTCTGGAATGATTATCATTACGATGGGTCAGAAAAGATATACTTAAAACATCAAATAACACAAACAGATATTGATAATGAATATGTTTCGGTTGGTGAATCAACTATAGGTATTATTAAAGTACATCCTATTGAATCAACATCATCACCAACAAATATGTTCGATGTTAGATACCAGTTAAGATTGAATGACATTTTTGATTTAAGTAGACAAAGCTTAACTGGTTATACTATAGCTATGCAACATTTAGATTTAATAGAAAATCTATTTAATCAATCTCCTTCATTCAGATTTAATAGACATTCAGATAAAGTTTATTTAGATATTGATTGGAGTAAAGAATTAACTATTGGTAAATATCTACTTTTTGAATGTTATAAAGCTGTTGATCCGGAAGAATTATCTGATGCCTATAATGATCTTTGGATAAAGAAATATACAACATCCTTATTCAAAAGACAATGGGGATCTAATTTATTAAAATATGAAGGTATGCAATTACCAGGTGGAACTACTTTAAATGGTAGACAAATCTTTGATGATGCAACAACTGAATTACAAATGTTAGATGACGAGATCTTTACTAAGTATCAATTACCTGATGATTTTATGGTAGGATAATATGATTACATTTAAAACTTTTTTAGAAAAACCAGAATTTTGTAACGTACCTGGAGGCCCTCAATCTGCAGCTCTTAAAGCTCGCTGTGCTGAACCAGAAAAGAAAAAAGAACCAAAAAAAGAACCTGATATTAGATCTAAAGCTTTAACAGATACAGAAAAGAAAAAAAAGCAAATACGAAGTTTAGGTCTAACTCATGAAAACGTTTGAAGAATTTATAAATGAAGACATTAATCTACCTATAGAAATAGGTGATGTCGTCCTGGGTGGAAAATTTAAAAATAAAAGAATAGTAGTAAAAGATATTGGTGAGAATGAAAAAGGTGATATTACTATTAACGGTAAATCAATTTTAAGAGTTAGAATAACAGGCGAAAAGGACAAGGCTGACGATGCCGACGAGTAATTACTTTCAAAAATTTGACCATACAAATGAACAAAATCTGCTTCAAGATTTAATGGTGGAGTCTATTCAAATTTTTGGTCACGATGTATCTTATTTACCTAGAACACAAAATGCAGTAGATAATATATATGGTGAAGATCCAACTTCATCTTTTGAATCAGCTTATCCTATAGAAATGTATATTAAGAATACTGATGGATTTGAAGGTGAAGGAGCATTTGTTGGTAGATTTGGATTAGAAATCAGAGAACAAATAACATTTTCTGTTGCGAGACGTACTTGGGATGGAACTGGGATATCAGTTAGACCGTTAGAGGGTGACTTAATTTGGTTTCCAATGACATCTAAATTATTTGAAATACAATTTGTAGAGCATCAAGCTGTTTTTTATCAAATGGGAAAACTTCCTGTCTATGATCTAGCTTGTGAATTGTTTGAATATAGTTCTGAAGATATTGATACAGGTATAAAAGCAATAGATCAAGTAGAAGTAGATAACGCTTATTCAGTAGAATATGCTTACTCAGGCGAATCAGGTTATTTTACAGATGACGAAACAGTTACTGGTACTACTTCTAGTGCAACAGCAACAGTATTAAAAACTGAAACAACAGATACAGGTAGTATTATAAGATTATCAAATATTGTTGGTACGTTTAGTGCTACAGAGCAAATTACAGGTGGTACCTCAGGTACAACAGCTAACTTAGGTGCGACTGCAACAGAGCATGCTGGTGATAAGACAGCTAATAATCAAACAATACAAACAGTTGCAGATGGTATTATAGACTTTAGTGAAGGTAATCCATTTAGTGAAGGAAGTTTTTAATGTTAGGGCAATATTGGTATCACGGCTTAACAAGAAAATATGTTTCTATTTTTGGTACTATTTTTAACGATATAATTTTAAAGCGTAAAAATAGTTCTGGAAATGTTGTTGAGACTCTTAAAGTTCCTTTGGCATACGGACCCAAACAAAAGTTTTTTTCTAGGATATCAGGTGATCCTAAATTAGACAAAAGTGTGGGGATGCAACTGCCGAGGATGGGATTCGAAATGACTTCAATGTCGTATAGTCCCGAGAGAATGTTGCATCCCCTTCATCAGCAAAAAGCGATGTATAAGGGTCAAGTAGGTGTAGTTAGAAGTCCGGTTGCATATGATTATGCTTTTACATTGGCAGTATTTGTAAAAAATGCAGATGATGGAACTCAAATAGTTGAACAGATAGTTCCTTTCTTTCAACCAGACTTTACAGTTTCTATAAATGCTTTACCAACAATGGGAATTAAATTAGATATTCCTATTATTTTAAATGGTGTAAATGTAGAAGATTCATACGAAGGTGATTATCAGACACGGAGAGCGATAGTATGGACCTTTGATTTTACACTTAAAGGCTACCTTTATCCTAACATTAAAGGTAAAGGTTTTGGTGATGGTAGTGATGATACTCCAACAGCATTAATACGTACATCAATGATTAATTTTCATATATTACCTTATAGGCGACCCGATGAAATAGATCCAGAAAGAATACTATTAGAATCACATACTGGATTTGGAAGAAATAAACATGAATTATTAAATGAAGATGATACTAAGATGTTATTAGAAACAACAAGAACAGATATTAATGCTACTTTAGTAAAATCAAGATTTACATCTACAATTCCTCCAGATGTACAACCAGGTGATGATTACTATGAACCGACTCATGCAAGAGATTTCTTTGCAGAAGGTCTTGAATGGGATCCAAAAACCGGTACTGATACTATGGGAGGAACATTAGATATAAACGCATTCGGTAATACAAATGACTAAAGATAAAATGGAACATTTTGAAGGTCAGGTTGATCCTAAATCAGTCGATACAAAACTAGATGAGGTATTTGAAGTGGCACCTACATCTAATAATCAACCTGTGGAATATAAAACACCAGAGGTAAATGGTCATGATGACACGGAAACTGATTTTCAGTATGCCCGTGAAAACATTTATAATATAATAGAGAGAGGGTCTGACGCCATGGAAGGCTTACTTGACGTAGCTAGAGAAACGGAGCATCCAAGAGCTTACGAAGTAGTAGGTCAGCTAGTTGATAAGTTAACTAATGCAAATAAAGAGTTAATGGGTTTACATAAAACAAAAAAGAGCATGTCGGATGAAGTCGTAAGGTCACCTCAAAACGTTACTAACGCACTATTTGTAGGGAGTACAGCGGATCTTCAGAAGATGCTGAAACAAAAATCTAAGGAGGCATAACCGTGGATTCGCTTTTCAGTGCGGTCAATTTAACAATGTTTGGGATTATATTATTCTCCTCATTGTTCATATTCTTATTCAATTACAGGCACGACAATAAAGATAAGTATCAAGGCAGATGGCCTTTGATAATATTTGATCTCGTTATTAATATGGGAATGTCTATTACTGGCTATATTTTAATATGGTTAGTATTTGAGAATGTTCCTCAATTGACTCCGTTTAATACGTATAAATTTCCAATAGGATATTTGTTTGGTCTTACATCAAATATAAGTATACCAATTGTTCTGAAGTGGTTTACACAACAAATCACTAAAAAATTAAACGAAGTTTCTAAGGGAGGTAAATAATGGCTTCTGCACCTAAACAAACTACGGCTCCTAAAGAAGTTGCTGACGACCATGTCGATGTAATGGAATTAGAGCCAGTCAAAGCAATAGAAATTGAGACTAAAAATTTAGTTGCATCAAGCAGAATATTCATCTATACAATTATTGGGTTGTTAGCATATTTGATCTTTATGGTTATTCCAGACATAAATGAAAAAGTTACATGGATGGAAAAAGATCTTAATTCCGTTTTAGTTCAATCAGAAAGATTTAAAAAATCTACTAGAGTATTTGCTAGAGATAATCAATGTGCTTCTTGTCATTTAAGCCCTGATTATTTACTTCATAATTTGCTTATGAAATATCCAAGTTTTTCAGATATTAAAGCATTTATGCAAGTAGGTCATCAAAGATATTATACAATGCAAACTCCAATATCAGATGAAGATTTATTAGCAATTTATAGGACGTTGCAATGATGATTCCAGTTGGTAAATTATTAGCAACTATAATATTTTTAATCATAGCAGCAAATTCAGGGAAAGCAGATTATCATCTGCAAGCGAAAGAAAAACCAATAAAACCTGAATACATGCCAGTTTATGGTTCAACGTATGAGCGCGTAAAGAAACGTGGTCACGTAGTATGTGGAGCTAAAGATACTATGCCGGGTTTTGGAGAAGAACTTTGGGATGAAGAAACCGGGGCATTACAGTTTGTGGGATTTGATATAGATATTTGTAGGGCAATTGCGACAGCAGTATTTCTTGATAAAGAAGCAGTTACATTTGAAGTAATAGATGGTAAAACAAGATTTAGTTATTTAATAGATGGTACAATAGATATATTATCAGCAACTACAACATATACATATACTAGAAATGTTCTTAAAAAATTAGAATTTATGCCGACCACATATTATGATGGTCAAGGATTTATTGTAAGAAAAACTCTTGGAGTGTCTTCTGCAAAACAAATGGAAGGTGCTAGAATCTGTTTTAGTTCAACTGGAACTGCTGCTAAAAATATTAAAGATTTTTTTAAAAAGCATATGTTGCAATATATTCCTGTTGAAGTACCTGTAGATCAAAGACCTAAAGATTTTTATTTAGATCGTAAATGTGATATGTATGGTACAGATCGTTCCGGATTAGCATCTAATAGAATTGGTTTTAAACATCCAGAACAGCATGTTATTCTTCCCGAAATAATTTCTAAAGAGCCTCTTGGGCCAGTTGTTAAGTATGGAGATCAACAATGGTCTGATATTGTAAGATGGACAGTTTATGTATTATTCATAGCTGAAGAATTAGGATTAGATTCAAACAATATTGCAAGATTTGAAAATAATATAGACCCCACTATTCAAAGGTTTATGGGAGAGATGAATGGGGCAGATCACCCTCATCTTGGAGATAAGTTAGGTTTAGATGCTAGTTGGGCGTATGAAGTTATTAGACAAGTAGGTAACTATAAAGAAATATATGAAAGAAATTTAGGAGAAAAAACGCCGCTTGCACTTAAGCGCGGACTAAATAAATTGTATATAGATGGTGGATTGTTATATGCACCTCCATTAAAATAGGAGATATATGAAAACCTTTATAGAACATAGTAAAGACCTTAATAAAACTAACGTAGATAAAGCTCTTACACATGATTGAGCTACTCATATTAATCACCCAAGGTTGGGTGAAATGAAAGTTGATAGTCACAGTTTGGATGAAGACGGTAATATTGAAGAATATTATGTTGGAGATCAAACATTTAAAGCAACGGAAGTTAAAATTACGCAAATGCAAGAACATAAGCATGGGCCTAAAAAGAAAAAGGTATAAATGGCAGAAGAGGACTTCGATCTAGCTGACCCGAATGAGCTAGGTGAACACATCGATCCAATCGATAATTCAACAGCAATAGATATTGATTATGATTCTAAAGCTATACTTTTATCTCAAGAAATGACAGAAGAAATTGGTGATGCGGAAGATCTTGTACACGAATGGCAGACAAAGTATGATTTAGAGGTTAGACGAGAAGCTGTAACTGCTCAGGAAGAAGCAATGATGGCTCTTGAGGCAGCTCAAAATAAATTAAAAGATTTAAAAGCTAAGTATATGCCAATAAATCAAGATAGACCTGTTTATGAGCCAAGAAAACCTGCGCCAGATCCAAAACCAATATCAGAATTGCAGGAGTTTTTAAAACCTGTACCTGAAGCAAAAACAACAAAAAAAGGAAAAGCGAAAGGAAAAAGGAAAAATAAATGACACCAGCGTTCAGTCATTTATCTATGATTGCTTTTGTGATATTAGGTTTATCTATGGTCAGGTTAATGATAGCATATAGTTCATTATTATCAAAAAATCATAATGATGATCCTAATGATGATGTTACATTTTATTGGCCACATACAGCGATGTGTCTTATAACGTTCTTGACTATTATATTATTTTGGTGGACTTCATATCCATTAAGAAGTGTAGATTATTTTCCTAATGAGGGTTGGAATTTATTTACGTTTTTATTATATCTCACGGTACCATTTTTATTTTTTATGGTTAGTGAAGTAGTTGTTCCTCATGAGGAAGAAACTAATGAAGTAGAAGTTAATTTACAAGAATATTATTATAGACATCATAAGGTAATAATAGGATTAGCAGTAGTATTACAAATTTGTCTTCTTGCTAATCTTTTTGTATTCTTTAAAGGAGAATTAGCATCATTGAAAGTAGTAGGTAGAGTCATTATGCTTTGTATTATGACTCCTATGATATGGAGTGTGAATAAAAAACTCCATGAAATTGGTATGACTGTATTCTTTTTAGGGTTCATTTATACTATAATAAAGTATCACATCTATCCTGTGATCTAATCGGTTGTGCGAGAACAGTTGTTCGGGGAAGGGTGGGGTACACAAATATAATTAAAAAAGGATGATATGTCTTGGCTTGGAAATATGATTTCAACCGTTAAAGAGGTCTTTAACCCACCTGCGGTTGTTGAAGAAGTAGTTGAAGAGGTTAAAAAAGAAAAACCAGATTTGAAAAATATGACTAAAAAACAATTAGAGTCATATGGTAGATCTCTTGGTATTGAATTAGATAGACGACAGAAAAAAGCAAAACTGATTGCACGACTGGAAGAGGCGATTGCAAGTTAATGTTACGATAAAAGAGTACTGGCGTGACTGGGCAGCTCTTGTTTATTTGTTTATCTGCTTAATAGATTTTTTTGTAGCGCCTTTGATATGGAATTTTAAAATGGCGGATTACTGCGAGATGCATGACTGTGTAAAAGAAGGTGTAACTCGATGGATCCCTTTGACGCTTGAAACCGGCGCCATGTTTCATCTTTCATTTGGAGCGATCCTTGGTGCAACGTCATTTAATAAACATAAAGAAATACACGCTAGCAATATGTCTACTGACACTTAGTGGGTGTGCTTTTACAAATCAATGGTTAAATCTAGATGGTGATAAAGGTACAAAAGAAAATATACCTGTTGCGATTTCTATCCTTCATGAAATGGCAACCTACTGTGAAAAAGTTTATGACCATGCAATTATAAAAACACAAAATAATGAATTTGCTTATAATATAGCCCAAGATCGTGGTGTAACTATTTTATCTTTTCGCGGGACAGATAATAAAGAAAATGTCATTACTGATATAGATGTAAGACCTTTTAAAGATAAAAAATTAGGAGAATATTTACATCGTGGTTTTAGAGGTGCAGCGGAAAAATTATATAATCATATAATACGAAATAATGAATTCGTACCTGATCACAAGCTTCATGATACTATTTTACTTACAGGTCATTCTTTAGGTGGAGCAATGGCTCAAATTATTGGGCTGTGGTTAGATGATGATGGTTATGATGTACAAATATATACTTTTGGATCACCAAAAATATCAAATGTTGATTTCGGAGATGATGACCATTTTCGAGTTTATTTAAAAGATGACCCTATCCCTTTCCTTCCACCGTTTCCGTATATACATTGGGGAACAAGAATAGACGCTAAGACCTTAGAGTGGGAAACAAGGCATCCAGTAGATGACTTTCTTAAAATAGATGCTAGAGATCACTCTATCAAAGAATATTTAAAGGTTTTAGAAAAACATGAGCCGTAAATATGAAGAACAGCCTTTTGAAAAGGTACCGGAAGATCGTACTGCTGTAGATAATATTCTACGAGTAAATCATGGTAACCAAATGAGACTTGGTTTAATGGCTGATGCTAAAGCCAATATCATGATTACTGTATCTTCTATTGTATTTTCTGTAACATTAGCTAATTTAGATAATGAGGTTATGAAATGGCCTCTACTTACTTTTGCTGCAGGTAATTTCTTTACATTATTATTTGCTATATTTGCTATTATACCTAAAACAGATTACCCTAAAGATCCTACTGGAGAAATAGATAGAAAATCTCCTTGGTTTAATCCATTATTTTTCGGTCACTTCGCACATATACCAATAGAAGAATATAAAGAAGATTATGCTCAAATATTAATGACTGATGATAAGATATATGATTCTTTAGCAGGAGATATATATGGACAAGGAAAAGTACTTGCTACTAAGAAATACAAGTATCTTAAATGGTCATATAATTGTTTCCTTGGAGGAATGTCTGCTGCTGTAATAGTATTTTTATTTCAAGGTCAAGGCGATAATTTGATACATTTAAAAGATATTATAGCTAATGAATTAGCTTTTCTAGCTGATGGGTTTAAAGAGGTTATGTGTATGTCAAGCACGATTTGCCGAGAAAATATGAACTTATAAATATTGTATATACATTAGGAAATTATGGCAATATTAAGTAGAAAAAACCGCGAAAGCGATAACAAAATAAATACAATAAAAGAAATGGTTCTTTCATCGGAAGAAGCATTATGGGAAGGTGATCCAATGAAAGCTTTAGTATTTGAAGGTACAGAGCGCCGTAAGAAATTAAACTGGTGGGCGAGATTTTTATTATCTCTAATAATAGTCCTTACTTTTATTTTTCTAGTTTGGTTACTCTTTATGGGAGACTTGCCTCAAGCAAGCCGAGACCTTATTAACATTATGGTAGGAGCCTATGTGGCCGTGTTAGCCAAATCGACAGACTACTGGTTCAAGGATAAGGACGATCCTGAACATAAAGAGACTCAGGATCAAATAGCTAATGGAAACAACGGCTAAAAGAAAAACAAGAGCAAGAGGTAAGGTTAAAGTGCTGGAAAAAGAGAGCTTAGAAGCTCACGTAGATTTGTGTGCGGAGAGGTACAGACGCTTGGAAGAAAAGTATCAAGAATTGAAAGATTCTATTAATGAAAGTAATAAAGTTATTCATGAAAGAATCGATAAGGTTAAAGAGAGTATAGATGAGCACAGGCAAATGTCTCTAGAGCACCACTTTAAACAAAATAGAATACTAATAACTACAGCAGTTGCTGTAATAGTTGCAATTATAGGTTCAATTGCATCACACTTAATGGTGGGGTAATATGTTAACGTTTGAAGAATTTTTAGATGAAGATATAGATATTGTAGTTGAGCTTGAACAGGAGCTCGAAGAAGGTGAATTATCTTTAGACGATTTTTATGAATGGGTAGATCAGTTAACTGAAGATCAGATAACTGAAGACCTTCTAGATGAAAAAGAGACTCAAGCTCATTTTATTGGTAGAATGAAAAAATTGGGTAGGATGTCTAGACGAATTAACAAACTATCCTCAACAAAAAGAAAAAAAGCAAGAGCTCAATTAAAGCGTAAAACAGCTGCAAAGATTCAAAGATCAGCTTTAAAGAAAGCTCAAGGTGAAGTCATTCCAAAAGCTATTATGAAGGCTAAAGGGTCTGGTGGTATGATTAAAAGAAAGCGTTGGAAAGAAATGAAAAAAGCTATGGTTGCTAGAAAGACTGTAGTAAAGAAGCGCGAAGTAAGAAGAGCTGAACCTGCAAGAATGAAAGCAGCTCGAAGAGCAATGGCTAATAGAGGAAAGAAGAAATAATGCATTCAATCGTTGTAAAAGAAAATTTTGAACATAAAAAGACATACAGTGCTGACGGTGGACGAAACGTTCGTAAGGTCATAAAAAAGCGAACAGTTTCACGAAGACGAACAGATACCGCGGAAAATGGTACTGAATTTTTAAAAACCGCTCCAAAAGATGAAAACGGCCAGACTAATTGGAAGGCCATAATGAACAGCTAAATGCCAAGCACACATTATCTAGGAAATCCAAAATTAAAATCTGCTAATGTTCCAGTTGAATTTACTGAAGAACAATTAGCTGAGTATATTAGATGTCAAGAAGATCCTGTTTATTTCATTAAAAAGTATGTAAAAATTATTCATGTTGATAAAGGATTAGTTGATTTTGATCTCTATTCCTTTCAAGAAAAAATGGTAGAAACATTTCACTCAAATAGATTTGTGATTTGTAAGATGCCACGACAATCTGGTAAATCAACTACTATCATAGCTTTCTTTTTACATTACATTCTTTTTAATGAAAGTACACAGGTTGGTATTCTTGCTAATAAAGGTTCCCTTGCTAGAGAATTGTTAGATAGATTAAAACTATCTTATGAAAATTTACCTCAATGGTTACAGCAAGGTATTTTAGCATGGAACAAAGGTAATATAGAATTAGAGAATGGTTCAAAAGTATTAGCAGCTGCGACATCATCTTCTGCAGTTCGAGGGTCATCCTTTAATATAATCTTTTTAGATGAGTTCGCTCACGTTCCAAAAGAATTAGCAGAAGAATTTTTTACTTCTGTATACCCTACTATTTCTTCTGGTCAAACTACTAAAGTTTTTATTGTATCAACACCTTTAGGTTTAAATCAATTCTATAAGATGTGGGTTGATGCAGAAGAAAAAAGAAGTAATTATATACCTATAGATGTACATTGGTCTGAAATTCCAGGCAGAGATGCTAAATGGAAAGAAGAGACTATTCGAAATACTAGTGAAAGACAATTTTCACAGGAATTCGAAACAGAATTTGTTGGTAGTACACAAACACTTATCACTGGATCTAAATTAAGATCTATGCCGTTTAAGACACCAATACATTCAAAAGAAAATATTGATATATTTGAACAGCCTAAAGAAAAGCATATGTATACTATATGTGTAGATACAGCTAGAGGGCAAGGATTAGATTATTCAGCTTTTACAGTTATAGATTCAACAAGGGTACCCTACAAACTTGTAGCAAAATATAGATGTGATACTATATCTCCATTACTATATCCTAATATAATTTGGAAAGTAGCTAAGCATTATAATGAAGCTTTTGTTTTAGTAGAGGTAAACGATATCGGAGAACAAGTAGCTATCACTCTTCATCAAGATTTAGAATATGAAAACATGATGATGATGACTTGGAAAGGTAGAGGAGGTCAACAATTAGGTGGTGGCTTTGGAAAAAATGCACAATGGGGTGTAAGAACAACAAAACAAGTAAAGCGTTTAGGTTGTGCAACGTTAAAGAATTTAATTGAAGAAGATAAGTTAGTTATTACAGATTATGATGTAATATATGAACTTACTTCGTTTTCAGCAAAAAAAGATTCATATGAAGCTGAAGAGGGACATCATGACGACTTAGTAATCACGTTAGTCATCTTTGCGTGGTTAACTAATCAAGAATATTATAAAGAGTTAACAAATATAGACTTACGTGAAAAGATGTACTCAGAGAAAATGAAGGAAATTGAAGAGAGTTACTTACCGTTTGGTATTATAGATGATGGGTTAGGAGAAGAAGAAATCGTAGATAATGAAGGGAATAGGTGGCAAGTAGAAAGAACTAATAGAATCTTAGAAGATTCAGGTCACAACGTTTTTTTCTGAAACCCGGCTTATTTATAAATAATCTTAGTAACTAATAATACATGAACTCAATGATTTATAGGAGAAGAAGATGGCATTTACAGTAAGTCCAGGAGTAGTTACTCGTGAAATTGATTTAACTACCATAGTACCTGAGACTGGAACAACTGCAGGTGCTTTTGCTGGGGCTTTTCGCTGGGGACCCTTAGATAAAATTGTTAATGTAAGCAGTGAAGATCTACTCGTAGAAAATTTCCAGAAGCCTGACTCTTCAACATATCTATCTTTTTTCACAGCGGCGAACTTCTTAGCCTACGGTCAAAATTTAAATGTTGTTCGAGTAGCAAATTCACAAGCATATAACGCGACGACAGATGCGGCAAATACTGTCTTAATTAAGAGTGACGAATCCTATTACAATACTTATTACACCGAATTCGGAGGATCTGGTCCTTCAGATAATTTTGGTGAATTCGCAGCAAAGTTTGCAGGTGAATTAGGTAATAGTCTTAAAGTTGGATTGTGCGGTGCTGATATAGCTCAAGCTGATCTAACCGGAACTATGACAATTACTTTTGCAGGAACAGAAGGTACTGTAACAGGCACATCTACAGCTCTTACATCAGAATTACAAGTAAATGATGTAATTAAAAATTCCGCAGCAGCTGAGTATTACTTAGTAACTGCTATCGCATCAGATACATCTATGACAGTCCAGTCGTCAGGTAATACTGATATAACAGGAACACCTTCATTCGTAAGAATGAAATCATCACATTTTGAAGAGCCTTCTACTTGTGTATTAGGAACAGTACAAGTTTCTGATTCAGCTAGAAAAGTAATGACAGGAACAGGAACATATTTTGATGTTCAATTAAATGCTGGTGATAAAGTTACCATTAATGGAGAAACACACAAAGTAGCATCTATTACAAGTAATACAAGTGCTACACTAGATACAGCAATCTCTCCAAGTTCAACAGCTATTTCTGGATCAGTTGCGTGGTCAAGAGAATGGGAATTTGCTAGTGTGTTCGATTATGCGCCTACCACTTCAGACTTTGCAACTCGAAGAGGCGTAACACAAGATGAAGTTCATGTAGTTGTAGTAGACGAGGACGGAGAATGGACTGGAGTTAAAGGTACAGTTCTAGAAACATTTCCAGCACTATCCGTTGCTTCCGATGCTAAATCAGAAGATGGATCAGCTCTTTATTATAAAGAAGCTATCAATAGACAGTCCAAGTATATTTGGTGGATGAAACACCCAACAAGTACAGGAGCAGATACTGCACCTAATACTGCATCGTGGGGATCTTCTGCTAATTCAGCTTCCAAACCAGCTTTTACTCAAAACAGAATTAATGTTACTAAGAGTATGACGGGTGGAGCAGATGGACAAACATTAACTGATGCTATTACAATTACAGGATTCGATAAATTTAAGTCTTCCGAAGACATAGATATTTCATTAATACTTGCTGGTTCTTGTTCTTCAACAGTAGCAAGTTATTTAATTAGTAACATTGCTGAAGTTCGAAAAGACTGTATGGTATTCATTAGTCCAGAACAATCCGATGTTGTAAATAACGATGGTGGAGAAGTAACAGCTATTAATGATTTTAGAAACCTTTTACCAAGTACATCTTATGCTGTTATTGATTCCGGATGGAAATATCAATATGATAAGCATAATGATACTTTTAGATATATTCCACTAAATCCAGATGTTGCTGGTCTAGTCGTTAGAACCACATTAGAGAGAGATTTTTTCTTCTCGCCTGCTGGTTTTAATAGAGGTCAAGTCAAAAACGTAGCACGACTTGCATGGAATCCTAATAAAACAGAAAGAGATAACCTTTACAAAAATGGTGTTAACCCGGTTGTTTCATTTTCTGGACAAGGTACTCTATTATTTGGTGATAAGACATTGTTATCTAAGCCTTCAGCTTTTGATAGGATTAATGTACGTAGATTGTTCATTACTTTAGAAAAATCAATTGCTAATTTTGCACAGTTTTCAATGTTTGAATTCAACGATGACTTTACGCGATCACAATTTACTTCAGCAGTAGAACCATTCCTTAGAGATATTCAAGGTAGAGGTGGTATTCAAGACTTTGCAGTAATTTGTGACGAATCAAATAATACACAAGAAGTTATAGACAGAAATGAGTTTATCGGAAGTATATTCGTTAAACCTACCAAGTCCATTAACTTCATCTTACTCAACTTTGTTGCAGTTAGAAGTGGTGTAGAATTTGAAGAAGTTGTGAATGCTGTATAAATAAACATATAATTAAAATTATACACAATATTAGGGGTTTTAAATGGCATTTGTAGTAGATGGACAAAATAGTTTCATATCGAAGCTAGCTAAAGGAGGCGCTAGAGCTACTCTTTTTGATGTGAATATAACACTCAAAGGAGATACTTCTACAACTGGTTCGAATCCAGGCTTCAAATTCATGTGCAAAGGTGTACAAATTCCTGCTAATGCGTTGGGTATAACTACTGTTAATTATTTTGGTCGCGCAGTTAAAATTCCAGGTAATAGAACATTTGAGGATTTAACAACTACTGTTATTAATGATGAAGGTTACGCAATCAGAAACCAACTAGAAAGTTGGATGCACAAATTAAATGCCCATCAAGGCAATGTTCGCGATGCTCAGATGCTAAGCAAACTTGGTGGGTATGTTGCAGATATGACTGTTACTACTTATAGTAAAACCGGTGATCAAGATCGATTCTACACTTTTGAGAATTGTTTTCCTACGGCATTGGATCAAATTGATGTCAATTGGGACCCAAATGATGCTGTAATGGAATATACAGTCACTTGGGCTTACGATTACTGGGAACATGCACAAGTAACCAATATGGGTGGCGGACCGCCAGGAACATAATTAATACATTAGGATAACACAACATGGCAGACTTTAGAATTAGCACATTTACAAGTAAATTATCTGGTGGTGGTGCCAGAACTAATCTCATGGAAATGAGTTTAGGGACGGTTCCAGGTGGCGGTGTTACTTCAGATTGGAGATATTTATGTAAAGGATCACAAGTTCCTCCATCAAATATAACCCCAATTGAAGTAGCTTATTTTGGCCGCCAAGTGAAGGTTGCTGGAGAAAGTAGAGAATTTCCTGCTTTATCTACCACAGTAGTTAATGATGAAGGGCACACCCTGAAGGCCGCACTTGAGAAGTGGATGTTACTACTTAACGGTCACAAATCTAATGTGGCTAAAGAGGGTATTTTTAGTACTAGGAGTGGTTACACTACTCAAATGACACTAAAAACATACAAAAAAGATGGCGTTGTAGATCAGACTTGGAAGTTTATTGGTGCATGGCCGTCTAATGTATCCGCTATTGATCTCAGTTGGGATTCAGGAAATACTATTCAAGAATTCACGGTAGATTGGCAGTATGATTACTACACCCATGCTGAGGCAAATGTTACTAGTTAATGTTGCTTTAACTTACATTTTAGATAGAAATATATTATGAAACTTTTTGGATTTAATATAGAGAGAGATCGCAAACCCGATTTACCAGCTCTTAGTTTCCCTGAGAACCAAGAAGGTGCAATTGAGGCCACATCAGCTGGCGGCGCCTTCGCTTCTTATATTGACTTAGAAGCAGTTGCTAAAACTGATGCTGATTTAATAATGAAGTATAGGGAAATGGCAGAGCATCCTGAATGTGATATGGCTATTGAAAACATTATTCAAGAAGCTATAATTACAAATCAAAATAGAAATCCCGTTGATTTAGATTTAACTCATACTGAACTATCACAGAATCTTCAAGATAGAATTTCAGAGGAATTTGAAATTGTCTTGAAATTACTTGATTTTAATAATCAAGCATATGATATTTTTAAGCGTTGGTATATTGAAGGTAGAGTTTTTTATCATGTTATGATAGATCCTAAACAAGTTGATAAAGGGATTCAAGAATTACGTTTAATTGATTCTTTTAAAATTAAAAAGGTTAGACAGATAATTCCGGATACAAAAGCAACACCTGCAGTATTTAAATTACCAAAGTTTGAAGAATATTATCTGTTTAATGAAAAAGGATTACTAACGCCTAGTCAAATGGGTGTTAAGGTGGCTCCAGATTCTATTATAATGGCTCATTCAGGTATAATGACAAAAGATAAGAAGTTTGTTGTTTCACACCTACATAAAGCCATTAAAGCATTAAATCAATTAAGAATGCTAGAAGATGCAGTTGTAATTTATAGAATAGCTAGAGCACCTGAAAGACGAATATTTTATATTGATGTTGGTAACTTACCTAAACAAAAAGCCGAACAATATCTTAAAGATATAATGACTCGGTATAAGAATAAACTAGTCTATGATGCTTCATCTGGTGAAATTAAAGATGATAGAAGGCATCAATCAATGTTAGAAGACTATTGGCTTCCACGAAGAGAAGGTGGAAGAGGGACAGAAATTTCAACTCTACCTGGTGGACAAAATTTAGGTGAGATGGATGATGTTGATTACTTCAGAAGAAAGTTATATCAATCATTAAATGTTCCTCTGTCACGATTGGAAGCAGATACTCCTTTTGTGTTAGGTAGAGCTTCAGAGATAAGTAGAGATGAATTAAAGTTTTCAAGATTTATTGATAGAGTTAGAATAAGATTTTCTCACTTGTTTTATCAAATAATGGAAAAGCAATTAATTCTTAAAAATGTTATTCATACATCTGAATGGTCTAAGTTAAGAGAGACTATGAGGTTTAACTATGCAATGGATAATCATTTTGCTGAATTAAAAGCACAAGAATTAATGACTGATAGATTAAATATGATGAGAGATGTCGAAGAATTAGTTGGAAATTATTATTCTAAACAATTCGTTAAAGATAATATTCTCAGACTTACTCCTGAAGATCAAAAAAGGATTGAAAAGGAAATTAAAAAGGAAGAAAAAGAAGCTGAAAGAGAAGGTGAACAGTATCCACCAAGAGCGGATATGCCACCAGCAGTACCTCCAGTTAATAAAATTAACGTACAACCTGGTCCAGATCCAGGTCGTGGAGGTCTTCCATTTTCGAAGCCAGCAGATGATATAGGTTCACAAGTATCACAAGGAATGGCTGCAAGCGGAGAAGAAGAAGTAAAACCTGAACTACTCGCCGGTAGTAAATTATATAACATGACTAAGAAAAGGAAGTATGCTGGAGAATAATGGAAGAGAAATTATAGCTTCAATAATTGATGATATTGTAGCTGGTAGAGATTATCATGCATTGGATTCGGTAAAAAATGTTTTAAGAAAAAGCGCAGCTGAAAGAGTAACCGAACTTAAAAAAGAACATATTAAAACGATGTTTAAGGAAGACGATGTTTAAATACGATAGGAAAACCTTTCTACCTTCAGACCAACGTGAAAAAGATCTAACATATGAAGATCTTAAACAGCTTTGGGAACAAGAGATGAATGAGATGAAGGATGAAGAGAACCCTGAATTTATCTTTCAAACAATGAATATGCGATTGTTGTTAATGGTCGCGAACAAAAAAATTAATGCTGTGAAAGCTGCTAAAGAAGAATTAGCAAATCGTGGTTATGATAATGCAGGTAAATGGGTAGGGTTTGGAGACCCTGAAAAGTCCAGTAAAGCTGTTGAAAAACGATTAGCTATGTTTAAAAGCTTACGTAGACGTTAATTCGTATAAATAAAACTATACACCTTAGGAAATAAACATGAAATTACTTGCAGCGAATACAACAAGTACGGCAACAAATTTAAGTTTAGGAAATGCAACTGCAGTTGCAGTTACTACTACTGCTGTTACATTAGTATCTGTAATTGACAGTGATGGGACAGCTAGTGGTTCAAATGGAACTATTATTGGCTCTATTTCACTACCGGCAGGAGTAACACAAGTTATTCAAAAAGATGCTGATCAATATATCAGATGTAGTGTTACAAATGCACAGTATACACCGGTTGCAAGGTCAGGTTATTAAAGGAAAACAATGAAATTAATTTGCGAAGTAAACGAAGATATTGAAACTCTTGTAGAAAAGACGGGAGAAGGAACCAGCAAAGATTATTTTATCAAAGGTGTTTTCCTTCAAGCGGAACAAAAGAATCGTAATGGAAGAGTTTATCCATTAGAAACAATGCAAAAAGAAGTTGATAGGTATTCTAATCAATACATAAAAACTAATAGGGCATTCGGTGAATTAGGTCATCCAGATGGACCTACAATTAATCTGGAACGCGTTTCTCACATGATTAAAGAACTTAAACAAGATGGACCTAATTTTACAGGTAAAGCGAAGATCATGGAGACGCCCTACGGAAAAATTGTTAAAAACCTTATTGATGAAGGCGCCAAATTAGGTGTTAGTTCTAGAGGTATGGGTTCTTTAAAAACCGCAGGTGGTGCACAAGTTGTGCAGAACGATTTTCATCTTGCAACAGCTGGAGATATTGTTGCAGATCCATCCGCCCCCATGGCTTTCGTTGAAGGCATCATGGAAGGTAAGGAGTGGGTTTGGAATAATGGTATCTTAAAAGAAGCTGAAGTTCAAGAAATTAAAACAGAGATAGTTAAAGAATTTGCTAAAAAGACTAAGGACGAATCAGTTTACGTTTCCTCCTTTGAAAAGTTTTTATCAAGGCTTTAATTTTATAAATATATATAGTAACTTAAATTCATAGGAGATTGTAAATGTCTGAACAAGAAACTGTCCAAAAGCAGCAGTCTCTTGCCAATAGTGTGAACGAACTAGAAACTTTAGCTCAACAAGCATTGGAATTAGACGGCGAGGCAAGGGAAGAGCTCGTTGAACAGATTAAAACACGATGCGAAGAAGAAGGTCTGTCTTCCCAAGAGACTGATGAGTTATTGGAAGAGATAGGTCTTGTTCAGGAAGCACGCAAGGAAAGTATGCAAGAGGCTGACAATAAACCCAAAGCCGGAAAAGGCGAATCTGCTGAAAAGGTAGAAGGCGACCACGGTAAAGAAGTTAGTCATGGTGAACAGATTAAAGGATCTGGTACAGCCATGGGTAACCCTGTTTCCGGTAAAGCTAAATCCGCTGACAATGCTGAAAAAATGGATAAAGTAAAAGAAGACCAAGTACCTAAAACAAAAGCAGGTATGATGGCCGCTGTTTACGAAAAACTCGGTAAGTTGAAAAAAGACGAAATTTCAGCTAACTACGAGTCCATTTTGAAGTCATTATCCATTCAGGAAGAAACTGAAGATGGCGAAGTAGATACTAAACCATTGGATGTTCAAGATGACATCGATGCATTGACTGAAGGCGAAGAGCTTTCTGATGACTTCAAAAAGAAAGCAAGTACTATCTTTGAAGCTGCAGTACAAGCTAAAGTTAATTCAGTAATGGTTGAGCGAGAGCAAGAGCTCGAAGAAAAAATGAAGTCTCAACTGACTGAAGAGATCGACGAGTATAAAGAAGAAATCGTTAATAAGGTAGATAGTTATCTTAATTACGTTTCTGAAGAATGGGTCAAGGAAAATAAACTTGCCATTGAAAAAGGAATTCGCACAGAATTGACAGAAGGATTCTTAGTTGGTCTTAAAAACCTATTTACTGAACATTATATTACAATCCCGGAAGAGAAAGTTGATGTTGTAGACGATCTATTCACAAAAGTAGAAGGTCTTGAAGAACAACTCAATGCTCAGATTCAGAAAAACGTAGAAACTCAAAAAGAGTTGACACAGTTTAAAAAGGAAAAAGTCTTAGGCGATGTTACAAAAGGCTTAACTGAAACCCAAAAAGAAAAAGTAGCAGAATTGGCAGAAAATGTAGAAGCTGATGATGCAGAAGACTTTGAACAGAAGGTTGAAGTACTGAAGGAGAATTATTTTCCAACAGAAGACAAAAAAGCTGAAATGGTCGAAGACGTCGAAACAAGTGATGAAGAAGCCAAACCTGAAGTTTTAGCTGAAGGTATGGATAAATACATGTCGGCTATTTCACGACAGGTTAGATAATAACAACAACTTTATATAGTAGTTTATAATAAAACATTCAGGAGATTAACAATGTTTTTATCTGAAAATTTACAAGAAAAGTGGGGTCCAGTTCTGGATCATCCTGATCTTCCTCAGATTAAAGACTCTTATAGAAAAGCGGTAACCGCCGTTCTATTGGAGAATGAAGAGAAGTCGATACAGGAAGAGGGTGGATCTTCACTTTTATTTGAGGCTAGTCCTGCGAACGCTGTCGGTGCCGGTATGGGTACTACTGCTGGAAATATTAAAGGTTACGACCCAGTACTTATTTCCTTGGTTCGCCGAAGTATGCCTCTCTTAATCGCATACGATGTCTGCGGTGTTCAGCCTATGACAGGACCTACTGGCTTGATTTTCGCCATGAAGTCCCGTTACGCCAGTCAAACTGGTTCAGAAGCACTTTTCAGTGAGTCTGATTCTGGTTTCTCAGGTGTAAAAGGTGGAGGAACTTCTGCTCATACATCAAATGGTAACCCAGCGGCTGCCGCTTCTAGTTCAACTGCTTATCTGCCAGGTCGTGGAATGACTACGACTACAGGTGAAGCTCTTGGCGATTCGGCTTCCAATGCTTTCGCTGAAATGGCCTTCTCAATTGATAAGGTAACTGTTACAGCGAAGACACGTGCACTCAAAGGTGAGTACACAATGGAATTGGCACAAGACTTGAAAGCAATTCATGGTCTGGATGCTGAAACTGAGCTCTCCAATATTTTGAGTTCAGAAATTCTGTCGGAAATTAACCGCGAAGTTATCCGAACAATTTATGGTAACGCCAAAACTGGTGCCCAGAACAACGTAGCCACTGCCGGTACATTCGATATGGATGTAGATTCAAACGGTCGTTGGATGGTTGAAAAATTCAAGGGTCTCATGTTCCAGATCGAGCGTGAAGCTAATGCAATCGGACACGACACTCGTCGAGGAAAAGGTAACATCCTTATGACTTCTTCAGATGTTGCTTCCGCACTGCAAATGGCTGGTGTACTTGATTACACACCTGCTCTTTCCGGTAACGATTCCTTGAATGTTGACGATACACAGTCAACTTTCGCTGGAACACTTAATGGTCGTTATAAAGTATATGTAGATCCATATGCAACTATTCAAGATACAAACTGGTTTGTAATTGGATACAAAGGATCGTCAGCTTACGACGCAGGTCTTTTCTACTGCCCATATGTTCCACTACAAATGGTACGTGCGGTTGGTGAGAATTCCTTCCAGCCTAAGATCGGATTCAAAACACGATACGGAATGGTATCGAATCCTTTCTCAACTGGAACAGCTGCATCCAGTGATGGATCACTCACATACAACACTAACGTTTATTACAGGCGATGTCTCGTTACAAACTTGATGTAATTCTTGTATTAAATTAAGTGGTATAAATAAGGGTAAGAGGTCTAGTACTTCTTACCCTTTTTTTATGTGTAGAGGAATTAATGGCAGCGACCAAACAACCAGACAATATAAATTATCTTTCCCCCGTTGGTTTTAGATTCTCCTGTAATAGATTACCAGAGACGCAATTCTATTGTCAACAGGCCGTAGTACCTGGAGTTTCTATTACAGAAGTCCCAGTAGCAACCCCCCACAGACAACATTGGGTAGCCGGTGATAATGTTATGTATGATGAATTTACTATTACAATGATAGTAGATGAATATATGCGTAACTGGCAAGAAATTCAAGAATGGATAATTGGATTAGGAAAACCAGAAAGTTATCAACAATATGAAAGAGCTAAAGTTCAAGATAAAATTAAAACTCAAGGCCAGTTATTTGTTCTCACCGGATCAAAGAACCCATCATTAAGATTTGATTTTTATGACCTATGGCCAAAATCAATATCTACTATAAATTTTGATATAACAGCTGCAGAAGTTACATATGCAACAGCAGATGTAGCTTTTCAATATAACTATTATGAAATGACAAGGTTAAGCGCATCAATGTAATTATGAAATTAAGTGAAATTCAAACGATGTGGCAAAAAGATTGCCAAATCGACGATACAAAATTAGACGTAGAACTATTAAAAATACCCAATCTTCATAGCAAATACTTCGGCTTTTATAATGATGAATGTCTTCAACAGAAGAAATTCTATTATGAAAAGAAGAGACTTTTAAAACTTAAGACTATTTACTATGCTGGTAAAATGAGTCAAGAGGAGTTAGAAGACCTTGGTTGGGAGCCATTTATGTTTAAAATTATTAAAGGGTATGAACCTAGAATAGAAACATATTTGGCTGGAGATAATGATTTAATAAAAGCAGATGAAAAATTAGATTATATTAAACAGAAAGTTGATTTTTTAGAGTCGATTATAAAGTCCCTAAATACTAGAGGATACAACTTACGAGCTGCAATTGACTTTTTAAGATTTACAATGGGATCATGAAGTTACGTAAAGTAGATGATGTATATATGTTTATCGATTGCGATGCTTCTCAAGCAGCGGAGCTAAGCGACTACTTTACGTTTGAGGTTCCTAATGCAAAGTTTACTCCATCATACAGAAATGGTTTCTGGGATGGTAAGATAAGATTATTTGATACTAGAAAGAGACAACTCTATTATGGGTTATATGAATACGTTAAAAAGTTTTGTGAAGAAAGAGAGTATAAGTTACAAATTGATGAAAGCGTTACGATCGGTAATCATAATTTTAGCGATATTGATTGCACTAGATTTGCAGAGCGTCTTAATTTAAACTTAACTCCGAGAGATTATCAACTACAGGCTGTTAGACATTGTATTAATATGGATAGATGCTTACTTCTATCCCCTACAGCTTCAGGTAAATCTTTCGTTATATATTTGCTACTAAGGTATTTTAATGCTAGGAGTTTATTAGTGGTACCAACTGTGTCACTAACACAACAAATGTATACAGATTTTCAAGATTATAGCGATGATTGGGATGTTGAGAAACATTGCCATTTAATATCTGCTGGATCAGAAAAAGAAACAGACAAACAAGTAGTAATTTCTACTTGGCAGTCTATCTATGATTTGCCAAGGAATTACTTTGACAAGTTCGAATTTATGATAGGCGACGAAGCACATTTATTTAAAGCTAAATCTTTAACCTCAGTAATGAGTAAGCTCAAAAACTGTCGTTGGAAATTCGGAACTACTGGTACCTTAGATGATTCACAAACACATAAATTAGTATTAGAAGGTTTATTTGGACCTGTTCATAATGTTACATCAACTACAGATTTAATAGATGCAGGTTACTTAGCTAAGTTTAGTATACAATGTATAATTCTTAGATATAGTGAAGAAGAAAAGATGTTAGCTAAGAAGTTTAATTATCAAGATGAAATGAACTTTATTGTTAATCACAAAAAACGAAATAATTTTATTCGTAACCTTGCATGTGATCAAGCAGGTAATACGTTATTATTATACCAATTTGTGGAAAAACATGGAGAAATATTATATAATATAATAAAAGAAAAAGTTGATAATAACCGAAAAGTATTTTTTGTACATGGAGGAGTAGATGGATCAGACAGAGAAGAAATCAGAAAAATCACTGAATCAGAATCAGATGCCATCATCATTGCGAGTTTTGGTACATTTAGCACTGGCATCAATATTAGGAATCTTCATAATATCATTTTCGCTAGCCCTAGTAAGTCTAAGATAAGGAACTTACAATCAATAGGTAGAGGTTTGAGAAAAGGTGATAAGAAGGATGAAGCTACATTATTTGATATTGCAGATGATTTGTCTCATAAATCGTATACTAATTATACCTTGAAACATTTTAAAGAAAGAATTTCTCAGTATAATGAACAACAATTTAAATATCGTATGTTCCACATTGGGATCTAATTATATATTCTCCCCGCTGGCACAACATATTTATTATAGTACATTTTAATAAAAAAATCAAGGAAAAAAATAAAAAAAATAATCCTTGATTTTATTAAGGAAATAGGATATAATATGTTATTAAAAGAAAAAGCCATCAAAGTATTATTTGAAGACGGGAGAATATTATTACCCTCCAATAGGTGGACTCCCTATGCTCAATTAGAACATGAGTATATACACGAAAATAGTATCGATTCGGTTTTCAGAAATACTATTGGTTTAGACTTATCTAAATGGATTAGTTGTCTTGTAGATTACGGTTATGGAGATATGACCTGTAATTTAAATTACTGGCTATGGATGAATGAAATAAGACCTATTAAAATAAAAATATTAATTGATGATACGCATGAGAAAAAAGGTTTTAGTAACAAAGAGACAACAATTGATAAGATAGAATATTTAATACATAAACAATGGCAATCAAATATTGAATATAAGTATATTAAAATTCGTAGATCATTTGGTAATTTGTTAAGAACATATAAGAGTGCTTTTAGAGGTAAAAGTATAATGAAGCACACTGATAGAAATTATCGAAGAATGTGGAACAAGTATGTACCTGTTAATTTAGAACAATATTGGTATACTCCTCTTTCAATGCAATTAGAATGGTTCCCTACAAAATCTCAATGGCAAATGCCAAAAGATAAAAATGTAGTAATGTATAGATATTCACCACCAAAAGATTGGGATTTAATTACTAATTATTCCTTTCAAAACATTGGTGATAAAATGATATCTCAAGATGTAAAAGTAGTTAATAAGTATTGGTCAGATTTAGAAAAAGCTTTAAAGAAAGAAAAATATAATGTTGAATATCTTGATTATACTATGACTCCAAATCAACTATTTACAAAAATATCTAAAGCTACAATGTTGATTTCATCTAGAGGTGGTTTTTCATACTTAGCACAGCATATCGGTACCCCGACTGTCACAATCTTTCCTCCTTCTGATATGGTGCTTAATAGAAATTATCATGGACAACATATTCAATTTCATAATAGATCAATTAGATTATTTGAACCAGAACATATTGCAAAGGTAGAAATTGAAGAATTAGCTAAGAGAAGCACTTTAGAGAAAGCTAGCGCGTTTTGGAAACAAACAGTATATAATACTCTTGAAAAAATGCAAAAATTAGAAAATGATGTTCAATCATTTAATTCAGCTACAGCAAGAGTATATAGAGAAGCATTACGGAAAGATGCTAATGTACCTGTGAAAGAAAATGTAAAGAAAATAGTACCTGCAGCTGAGGTTAAAGAAGCTGAAGAATGGGAAGGTAAGCAGGTTAAAGCATCTATTAAAAAAGCATTAACAAGTAAGAAGAAAAAGACAACAACGAAGAAGGCACGTGGCAAGAAAAACTAGAGGTTTATCAGTATCTGTTAAAAAAGCGGGTGTGAAAAAGAGAACAAGTATTGGTAGTTCTCGACGTTCAAAGCCCAAAAATAAACATAAAAGAGCTAACTGGAAAAAATATAGGGGGCAAGGAATATAAATTATGGCTAAAAAGAAATCAATACATTATGTAGATAATAAAAAATTCCATGAAGAAATGGTACTTTATAAAAATCATTGTGCTGATGTGAAGAAAAAAGATCCCGATTCATTAGTGCCAATTATACCTGATTACATTGGTGATTGTTTTATGAGGATAGCAGAAAGATTAAGTTTAAGACCAAATTTTGTTAATTATGCTTTTAGAGATGAAATGATAGCAGATGGTATTGAAAATTGTGTTCAATCTGCTCATAATTTTAATCCAGAAAAATCATCTAATCCTTTTTCATATTTCACACAAATCATTTATTACGCTTTTATAAGACGTATTCAAAAAGAAAAGAAACAATTATACATAAAATATAAGTCCATACATAATAATAGTATGTTATCAGATAGTGTCGAGCTTTCAGCACATGATTCTGAAGGACAATTTAATGTTGAGGTTCTTTCTGAAGAGCAAAAAGCAAATATTTATAAATTTGTAGGCGACTTTGAAAGAGCAAGAGATGCTAAAAAAGTAAAAAAACCTAGTACAGGCGCAAATACATTAGTACCTTATATGGTAGAGGCTACTGAACCCACGACATGATAACAGCAATTATAACGGATACCCATTTCGGTGCAAGAAATGATAGTACAGCATTTAGTAGTTATTTTGCTAAATTCTATACCGATATATTTTTTCCTTATTTAAAAAAGCATAATATAAAACACCTTATTCATATGGGTGATGTATTTGATAGACGAAAGTTTGTCAATTATAAAACATTATATGATGCACGTCAATACTTTTTTGATCCTTTAGAGAGTAATGATATTAAATGTTGGATGCTAGCAGGTAATCATGATACCTTCTATAAAACAACAAATGAGGTGAATTCAGTAAGTTTACTTTTAAAAGATTATCCAAATATTCAAGTTTTTACAAATGCAATTGAAATGGACAATTGTGTTTTGATGCCTTGGGTATGTAATGATAATTATGAAGAAAGTATTAATATAATTAAAAATTCTAAACACGATTTAATGTTTGGTCATCTTGAAATTATTGGTTTTGAAATGATTCCAGGACAGTTTAGTCCAGAAGGATTAGATCGTAAATTATTTAATAAGTTTGATATGGTGTTTAGTGGACATTTTCATCATAAAAGTGATAATGGAACTGTATACTATACAGGTAACCCTTATCAAACTAATTGGTTAGATTATAAGGATCCACGTGGTTTTCATATTTTTAATTTTGATACTAGAGAGCTGACATTTGTTCAAAATCCATATGAAATGTTTCATAAATTTCATTATAATGATATGGACTGGACTCTTGAAGAAGTTAATCAAATGGATTTTGATGAGTGGCAGCAATGTTATATAAAAATTATTGTCGAAAATAAAACAAACCCGTTTCTTTTTGACATCATCTTAGATAAAATGTATAAAGCAGGGGTTGGTAATATCAGTGTTGTAGAGGCATTCGCTGAACTTGATGACGCTGAGGATATTATTGATGAAGCGCAAGATACTATATCTATTCTTTCCACATATATTGATAATCTCGATACAAATGTCAATAAAAAAAGACTTGATATTTTGATGAGAAACCTGTATAATGAATCATTAACTTTGGAATAAAAATTGGGCGATACAGCAAGCTGGTTTTATAAGACGAGACTCCCAGAGATAGCGAGAGAGCACAATTGTTCACTAGAAGAAGCAGAGAAATTATTTATGTTATCTGACCATCACAAAATTAGAGAAAACAATCCTGAAAAATATGAGGACACTTATAAAAGGACTCCTGATATGAAAGAAGTAGAGGTTGAATTAGAAGAACCTGTATTATTTAAATTAATGCTAATGGCACATGAAAACGATATTACATTGAACGATTTAGTGGGTAAAGCGTTAAAAGATATTTTAAAAAGTGATGAATATAAATTTGAAAACGGAACAAAACCCGGACCGCAATTTTTAACTGAAAAAGTATGATACTATTTAAGAACGTTCGCTACAAGAACTTCTTAAGTAGTGGTAACGTATTTACGGACATACAATTAGACCGTGCTAAAACTACTCTAATTACTGGCGAAAACGGTGCTGGAAAAAGCACTATGTTAGATGCAATTACATTCGGTCTATTTGGTAAACCTTTTCGTAAAATTAATAAACCTCAATTATTAAATTCTATTAACGAAAAAGCTTGTGTTGTTGAAGTAGAATTTATAATTGGTAAAAAACATATATTAGTTCGTAGAGGAATTAAACCTAATATATTTGAAATTGAAGTTGACAAAGTACCTCTGCAACAAGATGCTAATATAAGAGATTTCCAAGAATTTTTAGAAAAGAATATCTTAAAATTAAATTATAAGTCATTCACACAGATTATAATTTTAGGTAATTCTTCTTTTGTACCTTTTATGCAATTGAAAGCTCATGATAGAAGAGCTATCATAGAAGACCTTTTAGATATTCAAATCTTTTCATCTATGGGCAACATATTAAAGACATATGTAGCTGAAAATAAACTAAAATTAGATGAAAACAAGACTTCAAAAGACTTAATTAGTAATAAAATTAATTTAAAAGAAGACTATATAATACAATTAAAGAATAAGACAAAAACTTTAATTACACGGTTTGAGAAGGACATCCAAAAGAATTTAGATCAAAAGACATCTATATTAAAAGAAATGTCTGAGACTAATACTAAAGTTGATGAACTTTTAGAACAAGTAAATGATGCTAAACAAGTAACTGAGAAACATGATAAACTTACAGAATATCAACGTTCCATTCTCCGAAACGTTGATTCCGAACAAAAGAATATCACCTTCTTTGAGTCAAACGATGACTGTCCGACATGTAAGCAGAACATCGACCACGCTTTCAAACACAAAGAAATTATTCAGAAGCAAGAAAAAATCAAAGAATTCGAAACAGCTATTGCAGAAATTGACAAACAATTGGATGAGGTTAGAGCAAGACTTCAAGCAATACAATCAATCCAAGAAGATATACAGTCTTACCAGACCAAAACACAATCACTCAATAATAATATAAGTGCAATAGATCAGTATGTTGAAAAGATTCAAAAACAAATAGAAGCAACAGAAGAAGATACAGGTGATATAAAAGAGGAAAAGAAAAAGTTAAAAGAGTTTGAAAAAGAATTAAAAGAAGCTGATACCACTAGAGAAGACCTTTTAGAAGATAATGAAATATATTCTGTTGCTAGAAATATTTTAAGAGATGAAGGTATTAAAGCTAGAATAGTCAAACAATATTTGCCAATCATGAATAAATTGATTAACAAATATTTGACTCAAATGAACTTCTTTGTATCTTTTAATTTAGATGAAAATTTCAATGAAGAAATAAAATCAAGATACAGAGATGATTTTACGTATGATTCTTTCAGTGAAGGAGAGAAGATGCGTATTGATTTAGCATTGTTGTTTACATGGAGATCAATAGCTAAATTAAAAAACTCTGTTAATACAAATCTGTTAATCTTAGATGAAGTATTTGACAGTTCCTTAGATGGTGAAGGTACCGACGAGTTTATGAAAATTGTAAACGAACAGGGAAGTTCAACCAACGTATTTGTTATTAGCCATAAAGGTGATACCTTATATGATAAATTTAGAGTTCATATGAGATTTGAAAAACGTAAAAATTTCAGTATAATAGTATGAAACAGTTAGTACCTGAAGACCATGAGATTTTAAATCGAGAGACTATACCTTTTAGTCGTTTAGCTCCTCCAATGGATGCTAATCAACTTCGTGATGAATTAATTGAGAGTATGCACTATTATGGTGGTGTAGGATTATCTGCAAACCAAATAGGGTACAAATATAAAGCATTCTCAATGCTTCATGAAGGTCAAGAAATGGTAATATTTAATCCAGAAATTATAGAAATATCTGAAGATTTCATTTATGAAATGGAAGGATGTTTAAGTTATCCTGGGTTATATGTAAAAATATTAAGACCAAAGAGTGTGTCTGCATCATGGGAAGATGCTTCCGGTGAGAATTTTACAGGTTATTTTTCTGACCTTTCAGCGCGTATTTTTCTACATGAAATGGATCATATGGATGGACGTATATACTATGAACATGCTAAAAGATTACATTTACAAAATGCTAGAAAAAAACGTAGAACTAACCTTAAACAATTAAAAACAAAGAGCCCAGAGTTATGGCAAAGTCATATAAACAACAAAAAACTAAGGAAAAATTTAGTAAGGACATCTTAGAGAGTAAATCTAAGAAGGAACGGCGATTCAATAAAGAATTAGCTAATAATTACATAGAAACAGACGAATTCGAAGAAGAGGAATATGAGTACAGTCACTTTAGAGAGTAACCAACCAAGAACATACAAATATAATAGTACAAAAGAATACGTTGATAAATTTCCATGTGCATATAGACAATGGAAAGCAGATAGTCATTGTAATATTATTCATGGTTATAGTTTTACTATGCGATTCTTTTTTGGAACAGATCATTTGGATGTTAGAAATTGGGTTGCTGATTATGGCGGCTTAGGAGAACTTAAACAGTTTTTAGATGAACAGTTTGATCATACTTTATTAGTAGCAGAAGACGAACCAGAAATGGAACTTTACAAACAGTTAGAAAAAGCAGGAATAGCAAAACTTACTATATTGCCAAAACTAGGTTGTGAAGGCCTTTCGTCTATGTTATACAAATATATGAATGGAGTATTCATTCCAGATATGTGGGGGCCAGGAGAAGCAGAAAGGCTTTGGTGTTATAGAGTAGAAGTACGTGAAACACAAACTAACATGGCTTGGCGTGAAGGTCATAGAGAGTGGAATGAAGATTTATTTACAATGTAATGAAAAGGTGATATGAGCAAATTAAGATACTCTGAAATGTTTTATAGTGTTCAGGGTGAAGGAAAATTTGTAGGTGTACCAAGTGTATTTTTAAGATTATTTGGATGTAATTTTGAATGCCCTGGTTTTGGTCAAGAAAGAGGAAAATTACTTCCACGAGATGAAATGCCTTGGAAAAAAGTTGATATTAGTAAATATAAATCTGTCCAGGAATTACCAGTTATGCATATTGGATGTGATAGTTCGGCAAGCTGGGCTAAAGAATATATGCATCTCTCTGTTTTTGAAGATGCTAAAACTGTAGCTGAAAAACTATTAGCATTAACACCTAATAATAGCTGGGATAATAATGGACAAGATATTCATTTAATATTAACAGGTGGTGAACCATTAATGTGGCAAAAACAATTGCCAGATTTGTTAAGTGCTCCTGCAATGGAAGGACTTAAAAACATTACATTTGAAACAAATAGTACATTTCCACTTAAAGATGGTTTTTATCAATATCTACAAAGAAAGTCAAGATATAAAATTGATATAACTTGGTCTTGTAGTCCAAAGTTAAGTGTAAGTGGAGAATCACGTGAAAAAGCGATTAAACCGGAAAATTGGGATCAATATAAAGGAGTAGTTCATAGCAATCTCTATTTAAAATTTGTTGTTCAAGATGAAGAAGATTTAAAAGAGATAGAAGAAATTAATCCAAAATATGATATATACTGTATGCCTTGTGGTGGTACTAGTGAAATGTTAGCTAAAACAAAGTTTAATATTGCTGAAAAAGCGATGGAGAGAGGATGGAAATATTCACCAAGATTACATGTAGATTTGTTTGGAAATAAATGGGGTACTTAATCATTATAAATATTACATTAGGAGGACTTTATGGCGTCTATTGTAAATTTATTTGTTGATCAGGGCTCGGATTATACTTTAACTTTAACAGTTAAGGATGATAATGGTGTAGCTACTGATATAACAGGTTATACTGTTGAATCCTATTTTCAAAAGTGGACTGGCGCTAATAAAGTTTACAAGTTTACCCCCACCGTTACAGACGCTACCGCAGGTAAATTACAAATAAAATTATTAGGTTCTGTTTCAGATGATATTCCAGCAGGACGTTATAACTACGATGTAGTTATTAATAATGCAGAAAATGATATAACCAGACGAGTTATTCAAGGTCAAGTAACATTAAACCCCACAGCAAGCCCTAAAGGTGCTACTTTATTAGAAACTGGCAATAAATTATTACTTGAAAGTTAGGAGTGTGAGTGGCTGAGTCAATATTCTCAGGACAATATACAGGTGCTTACGAAGGTTCATATGCAGGCGCATATGCTGGAGATTATTCAACCGCTTATGAAGGTACTTATTCTAGTTCATTCGTAGGAGATTATTCTTCTGCTTATGAAGGTTCACAAGTAGGTGCTTATGTAGGATTATTTTCTGGAGGATTTGAAGGCGCTTATGAAGCTGCTTACGTAGGTGAGTATACTCAATCATATCTAGGTGGTGGATATCAAGGGTTATATTCTGGAGGTTATACTGGTCCTTGGCCTGGAGCTCCTGGTAGTTCTTATAAGTTATATTCTGGCGTATTTACCGGTACATATGATGAAAGTTATGTAGCTGCTTACGAAGGTCAATATGAGGGCGCATATGAAGGACTTTATTCTGGTGGTGTTACAGCAACTTATTCAGAAGGTAATTATGTAGCAAACTATGAAGGATTATATTCAACAGCTTTTACCGGTCAATATGCTGGTGGTTATGCTGGTAGTTATACTGGAGCTTATGAATCCTTATGGGGCGCTTTTTCTGCTCAATTTTCCGGAACATTTTCTGGCTCATTCTCTGGAAATTTTTCTACAGCATATTTAGGATCTTATGATGCAAATTATGTAGCAGAATATTTAGGAATGTATTCTGGCCAATATGAAGGCTTATATTCCGGAGCATTTGAAGGTGCTTATTCTGGTCAATATGAAGGCGCCTACGAAAGAAATTATACAGGTACATATTCTGGTGCTTATTCTCAAGCTTATTCATTAAAAATAGGTGATGTTAAAGTCGTAACTTCAGGTGGTCATGCAACTCTATCATCAGGTGGTACATCAGATTCTCCTTCAACAGTAACAACAAAATCTTCTGGATCAGTAGAAGCTACAGTTACTTCTGGTGGAGGAATATCTGTTGTTGGAGGTTCAAATCAACCTGGTAAATCAGTAACAACTCGCATTGCTTCTGATGATACTATAGTTCATTTAGGTATTGTTGATTTAGAAAACTTAACAGTTAATTTAAAACCTAAAGCTCCTGAGCCCGGTCAAAAACCAACAGGGTTAGGAACTAATACTGCTCCATTTGGAGATTTATTTTTACAAGGAAATACTTTAACATTATCTACACGATCACTTGGAATAACAGAAGTAGGTGGCGCAGAATACTTAGATTTTGGATCTAATACTATTATTGGTGCAACCCAAATTACTGGTGATAGGTTATTAGCTTTTGGAGATCAATTAAAAATATCTCAATTAACTGATGTTAATTTATCTGGTATTCAAAACGGTTATATTTTAAAATGGAATACATCTACAGGTAAATGGCAACCAGGTGACCCTACAACAACAGCGGCAGTTGATCTTTCTGCTAGTACTATTGGAGATTTATCTAATGTTGTTGAGGAAGCTTATGCAGATAAATCATTATGGCAATATAATTCAGGGTTAGGTGCCTGGAGATCTGTTAATTTAGACCTTCTGGAATTTACTGATTTTCAAACAGCTGGAACTCTCACTGTTAATACAGAAGTAGTTTATTCAACAACAAGAACTATTCAGGCTGCAGCAGGTGAAGTTGTTGCGGATTCTTTTAACATAAATACTTACAGGACAGCTAAATACCTAGTAACCTGTGAAGATTATACAACTGATAATCAGGGATATTGGACAGGTGAAGTAAATTTAGCTCATGATGGTACAAATACAGCATTAACAGTTTATGGTGAAGTAGAGTTAGGTGTAATTACAATGAGTCCAACAATTGCGTCAGATATATCCGGAGCAAATGTTCGATTAAAAGTAACTACGACATCTGATCAACAAGTAGTTACAGTTCATCGCACAGTATGTACCAAATATACAGCGTAAAACATCTGAGGAATTTAGTCAATGGCACAACAACAGTTTAGAGTAAGAGGTGGTTTAAAATCAGATGCCAATGTAACTCTACTTAATACTCCTACCGATGGTGCAGTAGCAACTAATGGTAAAATTTTACAAATGGACAATAGTTCTAATGTCCATTCTCGCACATTTTCACAAGTAAAAGCTGATATAGATGCCGGTGAATTAGATGCGGTAGTTGCTGGTAATGGTATTACGGTTACGGCTAAACAAGGTGGTGGAACTGGTGCTGATACACAAACTGTTACATTAGGTACTCCAGATACATTAACAGCAGTAACTACAGATGCTGTCACTACAGCTTCACACACCCACGCAATAACAACATCTAATGATACTAGTGGAGCTAGCGCGGCTGTAATATTAGCAGCAAATACAACTGGTGGTGTAAAAGTAAATAAATTTGCTGCTGGCGGAGATGCAACATTTTCCGCAAATGTAACCATTGATGGAAGCTTATTTGTTGATGGAGCACTTACATATGTTAATGCTACAAATTTAAGTGTTAGCGATCCTTTAATTACTTTATCTGCAAACGGTGATTCAGTTGCTCCTACCCATGACCAAGGTTTAATGGTTAACAGGGGTACATCAGCTAACGTTGCTTTTGTATGGGATGAATCAGAAGATGAATTTGCATTTATTCAAACAACTGATGGTGGATTATCAACAGGTAGTTTAACTGTTTCAGATTATGTTAATATAAATGCTGGTAAAGGAACGTTTCAAGATACTATAGTAGTTGAAGATACAACAGATTCAACAAGTGGAACATCTGGTTCAATTCAAACTGATGGTGGTATAGGTGTTGCTTTATCACTTTTTGCTAATGTTGTACATGCAGATGGAACAGCAAATGCTACATCTAACACAACAGGTCAATTACTATCTTCTGGTGGATTAGGAGTTGCAAAAGCCGCGGTAATCGGTGGCGACTTAACTGTTCATACAGATATCTATCATAAGGATATATCCAGAACCCTAGTTACTTCTGCTACTATTGCACATAATGGTAATGCTTTTCTATTTCAAATCCCTATAGCAAGTTATTCTGCTGGTGAAGCAATTTTAAAAATGAAAGCAGGTGCTAATGAAACAGCAATTCATAAGTATACATTTTGTGAAAGCGGAAGTGGGGCTGTAGATAATAACGAATATGCTTCGTTAGGGCATGATATAACAACAACTATAACTTTTGAAATGACTGATGGTTCTGGTTCTTCCGGATCAACACACATAGGAATGAAAGTAGCTAATAGTGATGGCGTTTCTATAGTTTGTAAGGCAGAAGCGACCTTCTTTACGGTATAAACGACATGGCTGCAAAAGTATTTGAAGTCGGCAACGGAATAAAGATAACAGGTGATGCAACAATCACTGGTAATTTAGCCGTTACTGGTACATCAACCTCTTCCACATCCTCAGTTTCTGAAGGTAAAAATTTAACGTTAGCAAATTCTGCTTCTAATTCAGATACTAATGCTGATGGAGGAGGGTTAATAATAAAAGGTACATCTGATAAATCTATATTATGGGATAATACCAATGATAATTTTACCTCGACAGATCATTGGAATATTGCGTCAGGTAAATCTTTTAAAATAAATAATGTTGTAGTGGCGAATTCTACTCAGTTAGGATCTACTTTAAGAACTGAAGTTTTAAACAAAGCAGAGTCGGATGCGCTTGCTTTAGCTATTGCACTTGGATGATGGAGAATAAATGGCAAATACATTTAAAAATGCTTTTGCAGAAAATATAAGTAATAGTTCTGGTAGCCCTACAACCGTATTAACATGTCCCAGTAGTAATAGTTCAAAGTGCGTTCTAATTGGTATGCATATAACAAATACACATGCATCAAGTGATATAGAAGTCACTATAGATGTTGAAGATAATAGCGCATCAAATACAATGACTTTTATGAAAGCAGTTACAGTCTCAGTTAACGCAACTTTAGATGTTTTAGATAGCAGTAAATTAATTTTAGAAGAATCTGATGCAGTAAAAGTTTGGTGTAACACTGCCACTTCTGTTAACGTTCTTCTTTCATATTTGTTAGTAGATAGCACATGAGATTTATAGATTTTGATTCAACAGGGCGTCGTACAGGTAAAGGTCAAAAGCAGAAAATCCGATTTAGAGTACCTCATGCCCAGCAAATAGCTTCAGCTCCCACTTTATCTTTTGGAGATGGAGATACAGGGATGTGGGAGCCCCAAGATGATGTATTACAATTCGGGACTGCCGGAAATCAAAAATTAGAAATAAATGCATCAGGTCAAGTTGGTATAGGAGGAATAACTCCTATTTATGACTTACATGTAGGTAGTGCCGCAGGTGGCCATTATTTTCAAAGATATGCTTCAGATGCTAGTCCCCCTACTTTATGTCTTGATAAAAGCAGACATGATACAATTGGCTCTCATACTATTGTAGCAGATAATGATGTACTTGGTGCAATAATTTTTAAAGGATCTGATGGTTCAGCCTTTAGAAATGCCGCCGTTATACGATGTGATGTAGACGGTACACCAGGTAGTAGTGATATGCCAGGTGAATTACTTTTTCAAGTAACACCTGATGGTTCTGCAACTGCTGCAACAGCAATGACTATATCCCCAGATAAGACAGTTACATTAGCAGGAAATTTAGTAGTAAGCGGAACTACAACTACAATAGATAGTACAACTCTTACAGTAGATGATAAAAATATTGAATTAGGATCAGTTGGTACACCTACAGATACAACTGCTGATGGTGGAGGAATTACTCTTAAAGGTGCTACTGATAAAACCATTAATTGGGTTGATTCAACAGATATGTGGACGTTTAATCAACCTATACACGTTACCTCAGCTGATAATACTTTAATGCATTTAGCATCTACAGATGCGGATGCCTCATTAAAACTAGAAGATAATGGTTCGGGACATTTTCTAGTAACAGTTACTGATGATACTACAATAATAGGAACAAACGGTTACACTGATGCAATCAAGTTAACTTCAGATTCAATTATTTTTAATGAGAGTCAAAACGATAGAGATTTTAGAGTTGAATCAGATATAACAAATAATGCACTTTATGTACATGGACTAAATGGTAAGGTTGGTGTTGGAACAGCTGCTCCTAATGATCAACTCGAAGTAATGGAACTAACAGGTGATGTATTTGTTAGAGTTACATCAGTTACTGATGGAAGTAAAAAATTAGGTCTTCGTTTATGGGGAGATAGAAATTGGCAAATTGTAAATGATGGAGCTGCTACTTATGGTACTGCAGATAGTCTTGTTATACATGATGCAACAAGTAATGCGACTCGGGTAGAAATTGATACAAATGGTAAAACTTCTATTACTGGTGCTTTAGATGTTGGTGTTGATAACGCAGGACATGATGTTAAGTTCTTTGGATCATCCTCTGGTGCGTATACGGAATATGATGTATCTGCTAATGAATTAGAAATTAGAGGGCCCGCAGCTACAAGAGGTAAATTACTACTTTCAACTGCTGAAACCACAGTTGTAGATGGAAATAAGTTAGGACAAATAGATTTTCAAGCTCCATTGGATTCAGCAGGAACAGATGCAATATTAGTAGGTGCATCAATCTGGGCAGAAGCGGATGCAACCTTTGCCGCTGATAATAATTCTACTGAACTTGTATTCGCAACTGGTGCATCTGAAACTGCAGCGGAGAAAATGCGAATTACAAGTGATGGCAATGTTGGGGTTGGGACTGCATCACCAGATACAGCAACAGGATTTGATAGTCCTTGTTTTGAAGTAGCAGGGTCAGAACCCTCCATTGTATTGTCAAAAACTGGGGCTGATTCTATTGCCATCGTTAATCATTCATCAATTCTGAAATTTATTAATGATACAGATGACAGAGCGTTTTTCCAAATACATCAAGACGCTCCTGGTGATAGTTTTGTTGTAGATGCCACTGGAAATGTCGGCATCGGCACAACTGCTGCAGAAAGACATCTCCATGTTAGAGGTGCGGCCGAAGTACAAGCTTTGTTTGAGAACCCAAGTACAACTGCTTCTCAATTTGCTTATGTAGATATTGAATCTAATGCGACATCGGCTGGTGAATCAATCATAAGATTTAAAACACCAGACGGAACTTCTTATATAAACAGTAAGGGTTCGGCTACCACAATGACCTTTAGTTCTGGAAATGTTGGTATTGCAAATACGGCGCCAGCAGATAAACTTTGGGTTCAGGGTGGAATATCTGCTACAGGAGATATTACATCTAGCGCATCAGATAAAAGATTAAAAGAGAATAGAAAACCTATATCAAATGCTGTTGAAAAAGTTTTAAAACTTAAAGGTATAACATATGATTGGATAGATAATATTAGTGAAGTAACTGGAACAGAGTGGAATCATACAGAAAAACAAGCTGGTCTTATTGCTCAAGATGTTCAAAAAGTTTTACCTGAAGCTGTTTCAATAGCTCCATTTGATAAAGATGGAGAAGGAAAATCTGTATCAGGTAAAGATTACTTAACTATAGATTATGCTCGTGTTGTACCGTTATTGGTAAATGCAATTAAAGAACAGCAAGTACAAATTGAAGAGTTGAAAAAAGAAATAAAGGAATGATTTGAGTACTACTACTGATAAGATAGCAGCACGAATTAGTGAAATTATGGCAATGAAGCAAGGTCGACCTACTAAAAATGCGATTGAGCACGACCCACATTTTGGAAATGATTTTAAACCGCCTCCTCTCGCAATGGGATCTGATAGGCCAGTAGATCCTGGTAGTGCTGGAGGGCTTTCTTTAGATGTACTTAAAGAATTAAGACTTTTAATGATAGGGATGAATAAAGAAGCAGATCCCGCATATCAAGAATGGTTAGTTAAAGTATATAATTTATAGAGGATAAACAATGGCTTTTAAAGTAGGAAGTATAACAGTAGTACCCGCTCCAACTGATATTACTAGAGGTACCCCCCTAACTTCTAAAGGAGATAGTGATGATGCTTTTTGGGCTTATCCTGGATCCCAATCTGCGGGTGGCACTTGGGCTACTAGAACAGTTTTTACTCATGGATATCTAGCAGGTGGATATAAAGGAAGTAACCCTTGGCGATCGGTTAACAAAACCTGGCATGCCAATGATATCACCATTTATCAAGGAGAACAACTTGATAAGGCGGGTTCTTATGTTGATGGTACTTTTTCTGATTATAATGCCTATGTTCACGGAACGCAAAATTCATTTTCTGGCGCTAGTCAACATACTTCTAGTTATAATTTGCACAACGGATCTGGAAGAACTTGGGGAGCAAGTACTTATGGTGCCGATACAGACGCTTCTGGTGTTGGATGGGATTGGGACGGCGATAACCCAACAGCCATATCAGGTTTTACTTATGGATCAGCGCCAGGAAACTGGGACGCAGATTCTACTGTAGAAGGTGTAGGTGGATGGGGATTAAGTTATTCTTATGGTGATTGCGGATGTTTTTCTCAAATGGGAATATCTGGATATATAACTCAAGGAGGTACCTCAGCAACTAATAGGTTAAATTTTGCGACAGAAGTAATGTTTATTACAACTGATAGCGGTATAAGTAATGGTTATGGTACCGGAATGGGAGGACAATCTACTGGATATATGGTTACAGGTTCCACAAATAGAAAATTAACTTGGAGTAACCAATCATGGGCTAATTTTACCGGAACGATTGATAGTAATGATGCATGGAGAAAAGGTCAATGGACAAAAAAAGGATGGCATTTTGCTGGCAATGGTGGAAATGTATCGGCCGGTTTTGTAAGATTTAATGATTCTAATGGTTCCGCTACAGGTGGCACTCAATTTTCTACTTTATCAAGTGTCGGAGAAGAGAATATGGAGTCTGGCGAAGATCATGGATATATGTTAGGAAATTATAACGGTCAACAAAATAATATGACTTGGAAATTTAACTATGCTACATATACAACAACTAATTGTGCCGCCGTAACTCGTCCTAAAGGTCATTATGGACAATCATCAGGAGCTTGCGCTACTGCTGCAGCTTCACATACCGCTTCTCATGTAGTATAAGGAAAAAGTAATGGCGTTTAAATCAGGAAGTATAACAGTAGTACCCGCTCCAACTGATGTTACTAGAGGGTCATTATTAACTTCTAAAGGGGCCAGCCTAGACGCTTTTTGGGCATATCCAGGTTCACAATCTGCAGGTGGTACTTGGGCTACTAGAACTACTCTCACACATGGATATCTAGCGGGAGGTTATAAAG